>BNJU01003556.1_pt1 | contig 238739 bp, 275 predicted proteins | sample 8539281 | NCBI WGS metagenome assembly BNJU01 (sample SAMD00202456, study PRJDB9452) | human saliva metagenome | isolation source: human saliva | place: Japan
CATTACGTATTGCCTGACGGCCTCGAGGCCCGCTCGCCCGCCCGCGAGCGACCTGATCGTCATGTCGCAGACCACCGCCTCAGACCGCCGACGGCGTGAGCTACGAGGCTGACCGGGCGCATCCTCCAGGTCGACCCGCCGCCGACTCGGTCTCCACCTGACGGGCAGTATGCCCGTCCTTCATCGACGAGCAGTCCCGGACCGCGGCGAGAATAACGTCAACCTCCACCTGCCCGCCGCCGACCCTGGCCTGGCAGGATCTGGCGACCACCGAGCTGCGCCAGGGCGAGACTGTCGACGACGTGCGACCTGCACTCCTCGACCACGCCGGCGGCCGGCCCGTGACACCTCCGTCTGACGTATGCCCTCTGCCACTGTGACTTCTGGACCGACCTGAAAGGACGAGTACGACCTCTCGAGTCCGACGACGTCGAGGGATCTGAACCGCCGGTCATTCCGTCGGGCGGGCGGGCCCCGGCGAGGCGAGCGACGACATCGGCATCGTCACCACTGCGCCCGCCACGGGCGCGGACGGCGGCCGGGTCGACGGATGACCATGCCGACGCAGGCGACGACGATCAACTTCGATCAACCTGCCGCTGACCTCCCGACCCTGGCCTCTGGATCGACTTCGGCCGCCTGGAGGAGGACACGACGGCGCATGCGGCCCCTGGCCGTCACCGCCGGCGTCTGGGTGCCCCTGACGCCGTCACCCCTGACGGGTGCGCCCGCGCAGGCGGGGCGCGATCACGGTCGTCTCCGACGCCTCCCTCGCAGGACTCCTGCGTCAGCGTCTCGAGGCAAGGACCGCGAGCTCGACTGACCCGTCGGTCGACCTCACGCCAACGGCGCGGTCACGGGCAGCGCCTCGGTCACGGTGGCCCCGCCGACGAGCCGGACTGCGCCCAGGTGGTCGACGCCCTTCGGGCGGAGATGCGCCGGCTGCTCGACGTGGACGGCGTGACCGCTCGCCACCGCGCTGGCTGCGGCATCGGCGTCCCGTCGGCCTGCTTTTGTACTTGTTCACGTTCGCCGCCCGCATCCCTCCGGGCACCATCGCCGTGGCGAGCACGGCCGTCGACGCCGGACGACGGCACGAGCGTCGTCATCGACGTCCCTCCCGGGAGTGGGATGCGGGTGTCCGCCCAGGGGCGTGCGAGGTGACGGTTGGCCCTCAGGTTCCTGCGCACGCGGTGGGCGTGGCCGACCCGCGTGCTTCACGCTGTCGTCGTCGCGCCGCGCGCGCCCTCTCGTCTCCGGCGCCCCTGTCACAGCGCGGGGACGCGCCACCGTTCCCGTGAGTCTGAGGGGCACCGGATCGCTATCCTCGACCAGCCTGACTCCCCGCCGCGTCACCTCGCCGCGGTGGCCCAGGGGACTGCCGAGGCCAGGGACCGCTTCGTGATAGGGCTGGCCGAGCTGGCTGCCCGCGTCGCCTGCCCGCCCGCAGGCGGGGCCGGAGCCTGTCCGGACGACGCCGGCGGCGGCTCGCCGACGGCTCGGTGACGACGCCGAGTGCGGCGCCTCGATGACCTCATCCTCCGGGCTGTTGACGCTCAGCGAGGACGACCGCCTGCCGGGTACACCTCCTCCTGATAAGCGGGCCCTCCGGATAGTGAATATTGACCCGGCGGTGGGCGCTGGAGACAAGAATGAGAGAATGCACAAGGTGCTGGTCATCGGTGGTGGTTCGGGCGCGAAGACGCTGTCCTGCTGGCGATGGATCAGCTGACGCGGATCTGGCGGCCTACGGATCGACGATCCCGGGCTGTTGGCAGTTCCTCAACGCCCACACGCCCTTGCAGGAGGGAGGAGGGCGAGCCGTCGTGGCCTGGCGAGCGTTATATGGGCGTACGTAATTCGCGGCGGGCCGACGGCGGTTATCGCGCGGTGGATGTTGACGGCGCGGGCGCCCCGCGGCGGGGCCGGTCTGCGCACCTGGCGGCGACGTGGATGCCGCGCGTCCGTAGGACGTGTCCTTCCCGCAGACCGTGGGCGCGCGGGCAACCTGCGGATCGGGCGGCTGCTCATCCTGCGCCGGCTCGGCCAGGTGCGCGGGCGTGAGGCGGCTCTGGCGCGAATGGCCGGCCCCTCCCGTGAGGCCGCCGACAGTGGCGCGCGGTGCCGGGCGGGCGATGCTCCGATCCGTCGGCGCCTGATGGTGCTGGTGGTCTCCTCCATGGCGGGCGGCTCGGGAGCCCTCGATGACCCTGGACGTAAAGCTGAGTCAGGTCAGTCACGCACCGGCGATCGACCCCAGCCGATCTCTGGGCCTGTACACCGGCGGAGGTAACTGGCCCGTGCCCGAGCACCGCGGACGGGCATGCTGGCAACACCCTGGCCATGCTGGGCGAGACCGTGGCTGCCCAGGCAGGCGCCGGGGGCGAGACGGCGCGCCTCGACGAGAGCTGTACCGCTGCCGGGGATGACGGTTCCGGCGGACGCGCGCTCGCCGGGTCACCCCATCGGGCCCGCGCCGGACCGCCGCCTCGGTGACGGAGCACGGACGGGTCTTCCGCGGCATGGGGCGCGGACTGGCTCGGTACATCTTCGCCCGCTCGAGCAGTACGTCAGGCCACGACATCGCCAACGAGGTGATTTGCGCCCAACCGCTAATCTGGTGAGCTGACGTCGACCTGACGGACATGGCCTGGTCGTCCTTCGCACGCCTTGAGTACGGGCGCGACCGGCACGCGGAGTACGGCGCGAGGCTCGCCCGGCGCACGGTCGATCACGCTCTGACGGGTTCCGCCCTCGGGGCGCGTCGAACGATTCCCAGCGCTTCCGGTCCGACCTGGGAGCACCGCCGGTCCGACGAACTGTCCATGGGCCGCCGGTCCGGCGGGGACCACCACATGGTGGCGCGACGGGTTGCCGACCGTGAGACCGTCACATGCTGCCGGACCGGCCCGGTCGACGATCGGCAAGGCGCACCTGGCGCCCGCGCCTGCGTTACCGCCGACGCCGTCATGGGCCGCCGTCCGCATGGAGGGCATGCCGTGGCCGAGTGGGGCACCGCCATGACGAACTGAGTTGGGTGCTCCCAGGAGAACCTGAATGCCGGTTGGAGGGCGAGCTCAGCTCGCAGTGCAAGGGCCCAGGAGCTCCTGGAGGGCATTGTCGGCCGACGCGCCGCGACCGGCGGACCTACGCCGTACGCCATCCACGCCGCCGCGGGTGAGCTGGGCAGTCGGCGTGCTCAGACCGTTGGCGACCGGCTGGAGCAGGTGGGGATGCAGCCCGAATCTATGCGCTGGCCGTCCTGACCCCTGTCGACGGCTATGCGGGCATACGCACGCGGCTCATGAGGCCGGCAGCGAACAGTTGCGGACCGGATGACGGCCGGGCTGGCGGAATCGGTGTTCAGTGGCTGCTCGCCCGCACGGCGAACTCCACCTGGCGACGGTCTGCGGATCTGGCGGCCTCGGCGGTCAAGCCCGTCCGACACGCGCTCGACGAGGCCCGTGGTCCTCGAGCGCGAGCAGGATGACCAACGCATTCGTTGCGGACGGCGACCGACGTCTACCAGGTGGCCCGGCGAGCCACCGGTCAAGTGGCGGACGGAAGCCGCGGTGCCGCAGTTGGTTCGCGACGCAGTACAACGGAGGTGGTCTCATATGCCGAGCACCTGGGCGCTTCCTGGAGCACATCAGGCTGCTGTGCCCGAGGAATCGGCGGTAATTCCGCACCGGGCCCATACCCGAAGCCGTGCGTGAAGTCCTGACCGGATCGTGGAGTAGGGCGCGGCGATCGCCTCCCGAAACCTGACGGTCGACGCGCTGCGCCGGCATCAGGGGGCGACTGGCGGTGCTGCCGACCGCTGCGAAGTACGAGGTGAAGCTGCGGTCGGCCGACGTGCTCGCCCGCGCACGGGCCTTCGGGACGGCGCGCGGGGAGTGTCTTCAGGCTGGGCTTCGCAGTCGCTATGGTTACTAACCGACGAGTCGGCGGGGATTGGCAGCCAGCGCCGCGAGGGAGGTGCTGGTGGGGCCGCAAGGGGTGCTGGACATGGCCTGTCCCCTGGTGGAGATCGACGAGCGGATCTACCCAGGCTGCACGAGGGTGAGCACCCGCTGTCCTTCACCTTTCCTCGATCCCGTTCCGCGGACTGGAGAGGGGTGGCAGGGGGAGTTCCTCGAATACCCTGGTAGAACCAACCCGTCGGTGGACCCGCCCATGGTGCAGGTCGTCGAGAAGAGCCTGGGGACGAGGAGGTGCCGCGCGGCCGACGTGTTGGCCCTATCCGCGCACTTCCCCGTGTCTGTCTTTCGGGCCCGCTCAGCTCGGTGTCGACGGCCTGGGACCGCGGCAGGCCTGAAGAGTGAGCTCTCGGACGTGGCGTCGGGGCCCGCTCCCGCCGCCCGGCGGGTGCCAGGGCGACGGGAGCGCTGAGCGATGGTGAGCGGTTGGTGGGCCGCGACCCCGGGCTGTGGCGGGCCCGACCGCCCGGCGGAAGGACAAGCGCGACGCCCGGCCGGTGCGGGTATGATCGTGAGGAGGCCCAGTGGGTGGACTTCCGCCCATGCTGCTGACCCGTGCGTCTGCGACGATCGCGCCCAACGCGTGGCTGGCCTCGGTGCTGGAGTCCAGTTCTGGCCCACCCGCAGGCGGGCAGAGGGGCTCCGATGTTTCGCCCTGAAGGTGCTGCGCCGCTGGGCGGAGGACGGGAGAACTGCAAGGAGATCTCCACGACGACGACGGCCTGTTGTGGACGTGTTCGAACTGCTCGGGAGAGGGCGGTTGGCGACCTGTTGCTCGGCCCCCCGGAGACTGGAGGTTCTGGAGAGCGCCACCGGGCACCTGTCGGGCAGTGCGACGTCATCGTGAAGGATCTGACCCATACCTCCCCGCGCCGGAAGATCTCGACGACGCCAGGCATTTCACGAACCACACCAGGCGCTCCCAGGTGGCCACGACGCCGCTGTCGGTGGACATGCGGCCTGCGAGGCGCGACGAGTCATGAAGGTGCGCTCCATCCGACTCGGGTGAGCCCGCTGAGCGAGGACGCCCCCATCGAGGAGGACGATTGAGACCGGACGCGGCCCCGCCTCCGCTGGCGACGTGGAGGAGCGCAGCGCCGTGAGCGTCTTCATCGCCCCGTCAGCCAGCGACCCCGCTGGCGGCCCTGACGGACCCGTCCGGCGCAGGTCTGATCGCCCCGTCCACTGGGTCGAGTCCGTCTCGACGCCGGTGCCGATGTCGCCGGCCGCGCCGCCGACCCCGCGCTCGTCTCGGCAGGCGGCGACGGGCGGCCAGCGCTCGCGCTACCCCCGTCGTCAACCGCACGCTCTGAACCGTGCGACCTCTTGGATCGTCGTCCCGGTCGGCCACCCGACCAGGATGTCCTCGCAGACCGAGCTCTACTTCCATGGCCTGGGCATCACATCCACGGCCCGGCGCGGCCGCACCTGCGTGCCTGTGCCCTGTCGGCCTGGGCTGCTGGCGTCGAGCTTCGGGCGGTGGTCCGGGTGGAACAACGCTGCTGCTCTCGCCCGAGGCGACCGCCGATCCGCCTACGCCCGACCCCTGGTGGGAGGGGAGCGAATGCATCCCGCGCCGCCGCCGGGCTGGCGGTGCCGGTCAGGCAGCTGTCGAGGACGCGTCCCACGACGGCCGGCGCACGTGACGTCGTCGACCCACATCGAGGTCACGCGTTTTTTCGCATGACCGACGCGCATGCCGCCGAAGACGAACTCGCGGTCGGGTCATGCGCATGGACGGACGATTCCCCGGCCCACCCGGGCGGAGACCGTGGATCGCCCCATCCGGACCCGGCCGACCGCGCCACGACAGCCGTCGGGCGGGGCCGACGCCACCGGTCGGCGCTGCGCCGCTCGATGGCGCCCCGTGCCCGACGAAGAGCACGAGCAGACCGGGGTTCCTCCCAGGCCCCTGACGATGTTCTTCTCCTTCAGGTCAGGGGTGATCAGGGGCCCCGGCGACTGGCTGCGCGGTCACTTGCGCCCGCCGCGAGTATCGCCGCCACGACCGGCACGACCGTCTTCGGGCGGATTCACCGGTGCGCGTCGTCGTCGGCGGGTGGATGCTGCCGAGACCGCGGGCTGGCGCGATCTCGCCAGCGCCGCCAGGCGGGCCTGCGCCGTCATGCCCGGAGGACTTCCCCTGCGCCGGCCGGCCCGCCCGCCGGGACTTCTCCGCCCTGTGGCAGGATCTCGTCTTCGGCGCTCATGCGCTCGTCGACGGATCGGGGTGCGGAGCTGGGCTGGCCGCTCACGAAGCGGGTACGTCTGCGAAAGCGCGACATCATTGCTCCTCCCCGACGGCGAGGGCCTTCACCGTCGCCGAGACCATCGGCGACGTCCCCGCCGGGCACCGCAGCAACCGCCCATCAACGTCACTGTGCTGATCGCTAGCCGACGAGCCTGTTCCCCATGCGGCGGCCCAGCATTCGGCGCGCATGGGACGTGGCGCGTCAAGTGGCGATCTGCGCCTCCCGCTCGTGGGCGCCTCCGGCCGACCTTCTCCAGGACCCGTAGGGACATCGCCTGGCCGCCCAGCCGAGGAGCTCATCGACCGTGACCCGACCGCTCGACGAGCGCAAGCCAGCGTCGGCTGGCCGACCAGGGGTCTGCTCGCCGCGTCACAACGTCGCGGTGTGCACCCCTCCTCGCTGATTCACGATCTCCTGATGACCTTCGCGATCGTCTCGCCCTCGTGCCCTGGCGTGGCCACCGGTTCGCTGGATCACCTTCGTCCGGCGCCAGCGCGAGGTCTTCTCACCCTCATCGCCGCGGGCCAGGTCGCGGCGCACGCGGCCGCCGGTCAACGCCAATCTGCGCCCGGCCATCGAGGACCCGCCGCCCAGGGGAGGCCTACGCCCAGCCTGACCGCCGGGGCGTTTCATTCTGACCTCCTGGCCGACCCGCCATGGAACACGGACGCACTGCGTGCGAGCACGCCGTCGAGCTGCCCGTCTCCCGATCCAGCGCGGGTCGTCGAGGCCGACGACGACGCCCCGGCGGATACGGCGGCGGACCCGCGCCTGGGCGGTTTCACCGCCGGCTGGGCCGCAGGCGGGAGGCAAGTTTGAAAAGGGTGAAGGACGACTCGATTCCTGACCAGCGCAGCTCTGCTGCGCAGCAGGCAGCTCGAGGCTGTTCTCCGAGCCTGGCGAGCGGGGCTCGGCCCTGAGCAATTGGGCTGAAGGGCCTGCTGTCAAAGGTGCGCCCGACGCCGGCACCGAGCGCCGGGGCGAGATGCATCGGCCTCTGAGTGGAGCACCGCTGAGCCCGCGGCGTTCACCCTGACGGCGGCGCCGATCACCGACTACCGCGATCTCGCCGCCCGGCGTGGCAGGAACGCGGCCCTGACGTCCTGGCGCGAGCCCCATCCGCAGGGCGTATCACCACCGACGCCGGCCACTGGTTCTCCGATGTAATGGCCTGTCCGAGACGCTCGCCCATGATTCCACCGAGCCGCCGCCTGAGACGGCCTTTCGTCACTCCCGTTGACCTGACCTGCGACCCGGGCGGTATGGCGACGCGGGGCGAAGAGGAGGACATCCGTCGAGTATTCGATGCCCCAAGCCGTTCTGTTTCAGGAGCACCTGCGACCGTTCCCGCCATTGCGCTGTCTCAGCTGTTCGATTGTGCGACAAGGATCCGACAATGCCCATCAACTCTGCGTGAATTCACCAGGCGATGGAACGAGTGGATGCCGCAGGCGCTGCCCGAGGCGCGGGAGCATCTGCGCCCTCGACCGGAAGCAGCCCCACCGGGGAGGACGTCGACGGCGGCACCTGATCTGCACCCCAGAGATCGTGAGCGAGTGCCTGAGGGGCGGGAGGATTTGTTCATGAGCGTGGCGCTGCCGGTCCGCTCATGCTCAACAGCCGCTTCGGCCTCGCCGACTTCTGCGGATCAGAGCGTCATTGCTGGCCGGGCGCGCCGGGCGGTTCCGCCCGAGTGGCGTCGGTGGAACGCCCTCGCACACTCGCGGCGAGAGGTCAGGCGCCCGGCCCCGTGGGTGTTCCCCGCCTACGACTACTCCTGAGGACCTCAATTTCTTTTGAGGAGTCGGGCAACCATGTCGGCGTCCAGGTCCAGCAGGCACGTCGAGGGTCGTCTTCTTCACGCGTGGCCGGATGCGGAAGACGGCGAGGTCTACCGCGTCAGTCGTCTCCGGGATCTGGAGGACCTCACAGCCCGGACGACTTTACCGAGGTCGCCGTCACCGAGGGCACCGACCGCTGGGACGAAACCCATTGACTCGCGGTGCGTTTCATCACCGTCTGGGGGTACTCCCGCTGGGCGGGCTCCTCCATCCAGGATCCGGCAGTGCCGGCGGGTGCCAGTCGTGATCGTCCATCAGCTGGCGGCTGACCCGACGTCGATGCTGAGTCCCGCTCGGTCGACGCCGCCTGGGAACCCCTCCGCGCTCTCCCGGCGTGCGTGAGCGTGCGCACTGCGCGTCTGCCCTCGACCAGCCGGTGGGGCGGTTCCCGCGCGGCTCGTCATGATGTCCGACGAGTACAGGATCTCCCCAACAACGGCGCCGGCTTTCCAGGACCTCGACGTCGAGGGCGGCAAGACCCACAACCACGTCGCCGCTGTCGAGGTGGAGGCCGCTGGCAGGCGCTACACCTGCCCCCGCGCGCAGGCAGATCATCCTGATGTCGTCGTCGAGGCGATCGACGATCTGAGCGTCGAGCGTCGCGTTGGGGCAACGGGGCGGACACGTCCGACCGTGCGCTGACGCAGACGCCGTCGACCTCGGTCACCATCTACCGCACCAGCTCGCCGGTACCCCGGGAGGCCCCGCTGAGCGCCGCATGTGCCGGTCTCCCAGCTCGCCCAGCCGCTTGTTGAGGACGCCGCCATTCCGCGGCGGCTGACTGGCGAGCGGACGCGCCCGGCCGTCAGCTGCGCACCCTGAGAACGTCGTGGCCCGTGGGCGCCGACTGGGACACCGTTCATCTCACGCCGCGACTGTAGTACGCGACGACCAGGCGACCATCGGGGCCTCGTTCGGCCTGGGCGCGGGGAGGTCGGCATCTGACCCTGGCCCGCGCCGAGTGACCCGCGATCTTTACCTGCCGGTGAGGCCACGAGCGTCGAACGCGGCTGACCGACGCCCGAGTTCGCGTCGACCCGGCCGCCGCGCCGATCGCCGTCGTAACGCAGATCGCCTACCGCCCGAGGGCGGTCATCATTCCCGGCGGTCTGAGCAATGAGTAAGGTCGCCCACGCGACCGCGGTGACCTATCTGAAGGGGAGAAGATCCTGTTTGCCCCACGAGCGTCGACGCCCGCCCAGTGGGAGTACCGGCACACCCTGTCGGCCCGGGAGAGGATCGGCTGGCGGGTGGGTCTGCCGCAGGCGGCCTCTTCGGCTGGACCGTCGAGGTGACGCGTTGACTGCGACCACGGGGTGACGAGCGAGAACGACGTCATCGGAGTGGCCTCATCCACAGGGGCGATCGGCTGCCGTTGCACGCCAACGACGGCCGGCGATACCCGTTACCCAGCGCCCAACAAGGACGGCGGCCAGACGCCGGTGACGGCGGTGTGCAGGTACCGGCAGGGGCGGGATCACCGTGGTTCGACCACGCCCAGGCCGGTCCCGGCTATTTCCGTCTCATGGTCGACTCTATCCCCGGCTCGGCCATGACGACGACCATCAGCATCAGGCCCTCGAACGCTACTGCCCTGTCGACCCTGACCTCGGCCACCTGATCAAGATGAGATGATGACGCATTCAACGACGACGTCTACGGCGGGTCCTGCGCCGATCCCGCAGCGATGGACGCGGACCTGCGGGGCCGTGCGCCAGCTGCTGGCCACGAACACCGACCGCGTCGTCGACGGCGCCAGGGCCGGTATGGCAGATTCTCGCCCGGTCTCGACCTCGACGACGCGACGGCCTGCGCACTGCTCGCCCTCGTCGAGCCTCGGCTGAACCCGTCAGCCCCCGTCCGGCTTCCCACGCCGGAGGAGGTCGGCAGCGTTGCCCGCCGTCACCCAGGTGCCACCACGACGGACGGTCCTGGCACACACGGCACCGGCTGGCGCCGACGCCACCGGCCGTCCGGAACACCATGACCCATGGCACGTGCTGGCCGATGAGAAGCGGCCCGCGGTCTGCACCGGCCGACCTGTGGCGCTCATCATTGGCGCGTCCTGCCCGGCCCGACGAGGTGCGCGCGACGAGGATGCCCGCCGCCGGCGAGATCATCCCCGGCCGGAACGTCTCGGACGATCCGTCGCCGACTTCATGGCGGAATCGGGGCGCGCTGCGGTCCTGGTGGCGCTGGTCAATCTGCTCGGAGACGTGCTTCGCTCGACGCGCCGACGCACCGGCGGACAAGACGACGACGGTGCTGCTCGGCACGGACTCGACCGACGAAGCGGCGCTGTGGTGGGGGTGCTGCAGCGCACCTGGTGCTCCGGCGCACCGGAAGGCGCTAGCTTCTCCACGCTGGAGAGTCGGTCACCAGGGACACGAGTCCCTGATGGCGTCGGGCGTCGACCTGGCGTGCGTCCCCGCCGAGACCTGAGGCGCCGAGCGCGCGTCATGGCGTCGTCGTCGTCGACCCGCAGGCTCCGCCGACGCCCCGCCGGCCACTGCGGGCGCGGCTCGTCGCCGGCATGACACCGACCTGGGAGCCTGGGTGGCCGGAGTCGAGGTCGTGCGCGAGGTCCCATCGGCTGTCGGACCACTGACCTGACACTGGGATGGCTGCTGGCGATGGCCGGGAGGCCTGCGACCCGGGCGCGTCCCATCTGTCTGGACCGGGGAGGGACCGTGGACGAGCGCCGACCACGAACTCGTCGCTCGCCAGCCGAGGGTTACCGCCGACGACTACCCGGTCGCCGTCGTCGGCGATCGGGCGCGCTCGGGTCGACGCGGACCGATCCGGCGTACTGGTACGACAAGCTGTCGGCGGTCCCTCGATGCACCTGCGAGTGGCGTCACGGGGCTGGCCTGCAAGTACGTGGAGACTGCGGTCCGCGCCCGCGCTGGTTGCCGGAGGAGCCCGCCGTTGCACTGAGGCGCCGTGACCGCCCTGGAGCTCTGTGGAGCGGGAGGAGGAGGATGGGCCTCTGGGCCCCTGCGCTGGAGACGCCGGGTGTGGACACCGGGTCTCCACGATCGGCACGGGCGGCCTCGTCGTGGCCGATCAGCTGACGCGACGGGGGTGGTGCCGCCGCGGCGAGGACGATGAGCCTCTCCGGCGGCCCGCCCCGCGCCGACCTGGTGGGATCCCGGACAGGCTGCGTGAACGGGTCGTCCGGAGCCTGACCTGGCTCGACGGTGCAGGGCGCGGCCAGTGGCCTGTCGAGCAGGTGCTCCGCGAGGAGCCCGCCCGGGACAGGGCGATCTCGTGGAGTTCCACGCGGTCGCCTGGCCTGGTCACGGCGCGATGCGGAGGACTGGCTGACGGCCCAGATCGCCCTAACCGACCTGGTCACGACCCCGACGTGGCGAAGGCGGGGCGCCGTCGAGGCGCTGAACGCACCGGTGCTTCGAGATCAGGCCGATACGCCCGTGCGCTCGCGGCCCATGCCACTGTCGACCTGCGTTGTGACCCGCCCGCAGGCGGGCAATGCGGGACGTCCCGTCTCGCGCTGCTGGCGGACTCATATCTCCGACGTCCGCGCCGGCATCTGCCGCGAGCTTGGCCGGGCGCGTTACCCGGAGGCCTCGATGGGCCGGGCGGTCTACACTCGCTTCGGTTCCGACGGCGGTGTCGCTGGTCGTCCTGGTCCATCACGCCCCGCTCATGACGCGCGGCAGCGTGGACGTCGCGGTGACGTACGCGAGCAACGTCCCGTCGCGGTCGGAGTGCTGGGCGCGACGTGAGTGCTGGCCGCCTCGACGGTGGCGGTGGCGAGCAAGGTTCTGGCAGCGTTGACCCTGGTGGTGGAACGGTTGGCTGGTGAGACTGCCGGGGCACGAGCGCACGGGCGCGCGGTGGTGCAGGGGCTGGACGCCCACCTGGACCGGGACCCTGGCCTGCCTGCCGCCCGGGGAGACCGGTGCCGGCAGACTGCTGGCGCGAGCCGTGGACCGCCCGTACTGCGCGGGATCACAATACGGAGATCCCTGAGTTGTTCTCGCCCCGGTCCGCCGGGAGCTGAGCCGAGGTGAGGGGTGAGGAGCGCCCAGCGCTGCGCTGGCGGGCGACGAGACGGTGCGCTATCGTGCGCGCCTGCACGTCTATCAGCCGCAGGGGGGGTGGCGCTGCGCGATGAGCTGGTGAGTGATGGCGCAGCGCCGGACGCTGACCGCTGGTTGATTGGGTGCGTCCTGCCCGCACCCGCTGGGCCCAGCCTGCGGCGGCGCAGGCTCTTCGGCGGGCTACCCGCCGCAGGACGCGAGAGTACATGATGCCCGACATCTGGAAAGCGGATATGGCAGATGCTAATGCTGGTCGACTACGCGCAATCCGGATCAGTCTTGTTCCGCTGCTCGCGGCGAGGTTGAGGTGATGGGGACGTCCGGCCGCCTGCTACTCCTCGGCCTGGCCCACGACGTTATCGCCTTCCCACCGGTGCGGTCGGCGACCGCGGGCCGGTGGGGTGCGGGTCCGCAGCGCCGCGGGGAGCGTTCCCGGGCGACGGGACCATCGACCTGGCCGTGATTCGACCGGAGGAGGGCACCTTCCTGCTCAAGCGGGTACCCGTCGCTGTCGGATCAGCGCCCGGTCCTCCAACCTCCCGGCGCGAGGGCGGTATCACCGACCGGGGAGGGCGGTGGCGCGACGACGGACTGGGCGGTTGGTGCCGCGCGCAGGGCCGGCAGGCGGCCTCGACCCACGGTCACCGGGACGGGTGATCGACACCTCCTCCATGCGTCGTCGTTCGCCCCGCGGGTCGAGGCTCACGAGGTTCTCAACGACCTGTACGTCACGGCCGAGGTCGTTGGCCGACGATTCACCGCGCTGTCATCGCCGGCGCTCGTAATCGATGGCGTCGGCTGCGTTGAGGCGGGGCTGGGCGGCGGGGCGGACGGCGGGCGCTGCATCGTCACGGACCCGTTGCCGTTGCCCGCCAAGGCGAGTGCTCGGTCGTCGGCGCCGCGGACCTGTCGACGGCGCTGCCCGGCGACGCCTACACGCCCCCGCCTGGAGGTGTGGAGGAGCTGGTTTGGGACCGACGCGCCTTCACCCGCGGAACCCTTGAGGCGCTCGCCCCCCTCCTGGACTGGCTCAGCCCGTCCTCGTCCCGGAATGGAGCCGACTGATGACCGTCGCCTGTCCGTACTGCTTCACGCCCCTGCCGGCCGACGAGATCGGCCTGCGATGCGTTGGCGCGTGCAGTGCCGAACCCGATTCCAGGCGACCGCCCATGCTGGCCAGCCCTACCTGGTCCTGCCGGTGTACTGGATGGTGCGCAGCACGGAGACCAAGCAGCTGCTGTCGTCGTGGTCGTGCTGTGCCGGCGCTGCGGCATGCAGACCTCCCAGGAGATCTGCCTCGTCTGCCATCGGGATCTGCCCGCGGACTGGAGGCGGACGCCTGTGTTCACCATGACCGTCACCGGCGCGCGCGACACCGGCAAGTCCGTGCATCGCCGTGTTGCGTAGATGTTGCCGCGCTACGCCCAGCAGCGCGCCGTCATCCTGACGGCTCTGACCCGGGACCCAGGACGTCTACAACGACTTCTACTACGTGCCGCCTCACCGCAGGAACGTGGTCATGGAGGGAACTCCTGCATGAGCGGCGGCGGGGCCTACTGTATGACCCGCTGATCTGGAATCCTCGCCGGGGCGACCGGCTTCCACCTGGTCATGCGCGACATCGCCGGTGAGGATTCAGGACCAGCGGACGCGACCGCCTTCAGCTTCGTCGATCGCGCCGACTCGTCATGTTCCTATTCAATCTGCTCATGCTGGATTCGATCTGCAAGATGCTCGGGGCTCATCCCCGAGGTGGACACCAGTCGCACGGGCGTGAAGCTCCGGCGAGGTCCTGCCCAGGATCCTGTCGCAGATGAGCTCGGGTCATCCCAACCTCGCGCTAACCCTGTGCAAGTTCGACTCCCTCGCAGCATGCCGAGGGCCACAGTCTCATGGCGCCGGCACTGGCCAACCTGGCTGCCCACTTCAACTGGGACGACACCATGATTCGCGCGAAGATGCTCGTGCGCAGGCGGCGCGGTGCTGGAGGCGGACTCCGCCTTCCTCGACGCCGAGGTGCGCTCGATCTTCGGGTACATGGGCGGAGGACGCTGTCAATTTCGCTGAGGATCAGGCCGTCGGAGATCGCGCATCATGTCGACGCGCCATTTCGCCGTCTCCTCGCCGGGGCGAGAGACGCCGCAGCACCGGGAGAGGCTCACCGAGCGCGGGATCTCCCTGTTCCGGCGTCCTCGACCCCATCCTGGGGGTTCAGCTGCCCGGCGTGGTACCTGAATCGGTGCGCGCTGGAGCGTGATCTGCCTGTTCGGCCGGCCTTGACGATCTGGATCAGCGCTTTGCGCAGGAGGCGGCGGTTGATCGCTCGACGGTCGGCGGATCGCTAAATACAGCCACACTTTTTGTTCCAGGGAAGGTCTCACCATGAGTGATGCGACCCCGCCGCCCGATCCCGAGGCGCCCCAGGCGTCGGGGGAGTCGCAGCCGGGCGGCCCCTCCGGACACCCCTCGAGAACCCCGGCGCCCCGCAGTCGCCAACCCTGGCCCTGCAGGCGCCGGCCCGGCGGTCCCGGGCCCGGTTCCCCGCCTCCTGCTCCGACGACGCCGGCGCCCGGAGCGGTGCCGCCGGGCGGTGGCGCGTATTCTGTTGCGCCCGCCCGACGTTAGCCCGCCCGGGAGCCGGCCCGCCCGATTCGACACGTACCGGCCGGAGGTTCCCCGGCATTCGGCCGCCCGGCGTCACCGGGCCCCGTGCAGCGGTCCCCGCAGCACCGCTGCTGACCTCCCCGGCCTGGACGTCGCTGGGCATCACGATCGCCGTCGTCATCGGGGCGGCCTCATCCGGCGGTGCTGATCCCGCCATCCGCGTCGTTCGGTGCAGGACCTGCAGGTGAGCTTCCCCTGCTGCCGGTCTCCTCGCGGGCGGTTCCGAGGCCGCCGTCGATGAGCGTGTCGGCTGCCCGCGGCGCGAATGCGTCGGTCTCGATGCCGCCTCGGCACGCTTCTGGCCGCCGCTGGGCGGGCGTTCACCAGGTGAGGCGGCGCGCTGTCTTGACGGGTCCGGCGCGCTCGGCGGTTGTGTGCCCGGGCCGCGGTGGAGTCGCGGCGACCGCCCTCGCCGCCGCCTGCGTATCACCGCCACGTCCTCTCACCTCCGTGGACGGGGTGAGATCGCGACGTGCGCTCCAGCGCCGCTGACCTCATCGTCGTCGCACTCGTCGTCTGTCGCGTTTTGGCCGCGCGGCGGCGAGACGCTGGCGCCCATGATGCCGGCAGGCCGTGCAGGTCCTCTCCGAGCTCGCCGTGCTGACGACGGTGGCTGGTCCTGCCGGCGGGCGGTCTGGTCGTTCCGGACCGTGATCGGCGCCCCGAGCAACGGCGACGGGCTTCTGATCCTGGCGCCGGTCTGCCTGCCGAATCTAGCGCTGTACACACGCTGAGCTCCGGGCTGCCTCGGCGGGCTGACGGCGACCGGGGCGCCGTCCTCGGGGAGCTTGGCCGGACGCGGATTCAGTCCTGCTGCGCAACACGTCGAGCCTGTCTACGCCTGATGTTCTCGAGGCGTCTCGAAAGTTGCTGCTTCCTCGCCCTGCTCGTCGTCGTCCTCGCCGCGGCCGCGCGCGTGGGCGTCGCGACGCGTGCGGCTTTCGTCCGGCCCGACCTGACGCGCACCTGGGCGCTGGGCGCCGCGGTCCTCGTGGTCGGTGTCGTCGCTGCCAATCTGCTCCCGTTGCCGCTGCGCGAGGCGGCGGCCTCCTCAGGCAACCGGTCTCCGGTGCCGCCGGAGCCACCTGGTCGGCGGGCCTGACCGCTCGGCATCGTAGGCATGATCGTCTCTGTTCTGGCGAGTACGTTTCCGGCCTGGCTTTCAGCACCAGTGCCGCAGGGCTGTTGACCCTGTGCGCCGGCCGCAGCGCCGTGTCGGTCTGGCTGGCCGGATCCTGCTCCGGGCAGAAGGCGGCTACCAGGTTGCCCGCCGGAGCCCTGTCGACCGCGGCCGGAAAATGCCGTCTCCACCGCCCCGCTCGGCCCCGTCGGCGGTTTCGGCGGCGACGCCTCGCGTGTGTGGTTCGCGCCAGCCCCGTCGGCTCCGTCGGCGGTTTCGGCGGCGACGGGCCTTCCTGCGGTCGGTCTCGGCGCCGGCCCCGTCGACCGCGGCCGAGTGCGCCCACCCCGCGCGCGCCGATGTGCGCGAAGACCAAGCCGGCACGGCTGCTGCGGGCGTCGGTGTTCTGAGCCTGGTCCTGGTCCTGGTCGTCGCCGCCGTCGTGGCTGTGCGCGCTCAACTCCCGTCGCGCGCGGACTGGAGGTCGCGCGACTTACCTCAACCTCCTGGCGGACGGGCACGCGCAGGCCGCCAGCGAGCTGGTCGACCGCGTCCAACGACCGGCGGCTTCTCCTGACCGATGAGGCGCTGGGCGCCGCGACCTCCCGCATCACGTCGATCCGGCGTCAGGCGCGACGGTGACGTCGACGGCGATCACGCCAGCGTCGATGCGACCTTCTCTTTGGACGGGCAGAAGTTCGATTACACCTGCTCTGACCATGTGATTCGGAGTACGGGCTGCTCGATAGCTGGGAGATCGACGACTCACGGCCCTCCCCGGCGACGCGAGCGTCGACGTCGTTCGACTCCTGGATCGTCAGTCAGGAGTTGCGCTGGAGAGGGAGGGCGGCTCGTCGCCCTCCTCGGCGTCCGCCCGCGACCTACAAGACGTTGCGTGCAGTACGCGTATTTCGGTGTCTACGACGCCAGCCGGCGGGTCGTCCCGCTCGACGCCTCACGCCGGACACGACGTCGCTCGAGATCACGCCGTCTGGTTCCACGTCCACGGCGAAGACCGTGCCGTCGGCATCCCGGTGAGGGCGGGTCGAGGTCGGCGGGACCCCGACCCAGGGCTCCCTCAAGGACCTCGCGTCCTGTCCTCGGTCAAGTCCAGGGCCAAGGCCTGCGTCACGGTGCGCCGACCAATATGGATCCCGTGTGCCCTCCGCCACGCAGTCGAGCCATCTCGCCAGTCCCGAGGTGACCACCGATGCCACGAGCGTCACTCATGAATCGGGGACGCGTTTCACAAGCGATGTAATATCTATTATCACTACGCCCGATCCTCCTAAGGGCGAGTTCGGCAAAGCCGAACAGGACGAGTTCAGGTTCTCCCGGCGAGGTCACGGACTGAAGTGGCCGGGGAGGCTTTCACCGTGACGGTTAAGCGCACGGGAGCCGGCGTGAGGACGATCCGCCGTCCGCTGTGCTGCTCGCGCCCTATGCGGCGCGGGCGGGCGGAAGCCGTCTCGACGTGTCCCGGGACCATCGCAGGGCCGACGCCCCGCTCGTCTGGCGGCGGGGCGCCGACGCCTCGGTATTCTCGCCGACGGTGCCCGCATGCGGGCTGCCGTTCTCATTCCGTCCCCAGCGTCCCGGCGAGTTCGGCCTGACGACTCAACGATCGGCGCGGTCGGTTCAATCGGACCGGCTGATCCGGTCGATGGACGCCACGCAGGTCTGCCGCGTGCGGGACCGACAGGCATCGTATCAGGCTCGGGCGGACGCGAGTGCGTGCGATGCGCTGCAGCCGGTCGTCTGCCGGCGTTGCAGCTGCCCACCGGACGCGGGCCGGCCCGGCTCCGCGGAGAGCACGCGCCCAGCTTGCTACGGGCAGGGCCGGTGCGTGGGCAGCGAACCGTCCAGATGCACGCGTCAGCATGGAGATTGAGTGGTGCCTACAATTCAGCAGCTGGTCCGGTGAGGGCCGCTCGAGCCTAAGCTGCCTCGTCGTCGAAGACGCCGGCGCTCAAGTCCAGCTTGCGCGGCGCGGTGGCGTGTGCACCCGCGTGTACACCACTGACGCCGAAGAAGCCGAACTCCGCCCTCACGCAAGGTCGCCCGTGTGCGCCTGTGCGACCGACGGTATCGAGGTCACGGCCTGCCATTTCCCGGCGAGGGACACAACCTTCAGGAGCATTCCATCGTGCTCGTCCGCGGCGGCCGTGTGAAGGACCTTCCCGGCGTCCGCTAACATCGCGCGGGCTCCCTCGACACCCAGGGTGTCAGCCGTCAGCGCGCGCTCGAAGTACGGTGCCAGAAGGAGAAGAAGTACTGTCTTCGTAAGGGTCCTGCGCCCAAGCGTCAGCCCGCCGTCGACCCTTCTTCGTCTGCGGCTCGCCGGTCGTCACCCAGCTCGTCGATCGCGTTTCTTCTGGACGGCAAGAAGTCCACGGCCGAGCGGATCGTCTACAGCGCTCTCGAAGGCGGTGCGCCCAAGACGGACCAGGACGGTCACCGTCATCGCCGCGCCCTGGACAACAGTCGTCCCGCCCGAGGTCCGCTCCCGTCGCGTCGGCGGCGCGAGCCTATCGGGTTCCGGTCGAAGTCCGTCCGGGCCACGCCGCCCTCACCGCTGCGCTGTCAGTGGTTTCTCGCCAGCGCCGCGAGAACACCCGCGACCGAGCGGCTCATGAACGGATCCTCGACGCCTCCAACGGCTGGGCGCCGCCGTCAAGCGCCGCGAGGACATGCACTCGGATGGCCGAGGTCCAGCAAGGGCTTTCGCGCACTACGCTGGTAATAAGCTGCGCGTCGCCGGGCCATGCTCGCTCTGCCTCGGCCGGGCGTCCCACTCCCAATCTCACGAACGAAGGACTTCTACGTGGCACTTCGGACGTGCTGACAGACCTGACCACGTCCGCAACATCGGTATTATGGCCCATGCGTCGATGCCGGCAGAGACGACCGTGACCGAACGCATTCTGTCTCTGCGCGGCATCAACTACGAAGATCGGTGAGACGCATGACGGCGCCTTCGACGATGGACTGGATGGAGCAGGAGAAGGAGCGCGTATCACCATCACCTCCGCGGCCGTCACACCTGCTTCTGGAAGAACAACCAGATCAATATCTTCGACACTCCCGGCCACGTGGACTTCGCGGTCGAGGTCGTTTAGCGCCCCCGCGCTGATGCTCGACGGCGCCGTCGCCGGTCTTCGACGGCAAGGAGGCGTTGAGCCCCAGTCCGAGACCGTGTGGCGCCAGGCCGACAAAGTACGACGACTCCGCGCGTCTGCTTCATCCAACAAGAGATGGATAGCTGGGAGCCGACTTCCGAGTTTCTCCGTCCAGACCGATCGATCGATCTTCATGCCGCTTAACCATCGTGCTGAACTTCCCGATCGGTGCGCGCGAGCGAGTTCTCCGGTCTGGTCGATATCCTACGGAGATGCGCGCTGTTCGCTTCCCTGAGAAGGATGCGGTGGCACTTCAGGATACCCGCGGAGCCATTGTCGAGTACGAGGAGATCTGTCCGAGCTGGTCGCCAAGGCCGAGGCGCTCTGCGCGGCTGAGTCCTCGAGGCGGTCGCCGAGGGCGATGAACGAGCCGTGGAGAAGCATCTGGAGGGCGAGGAGCTCACCGTCGCCGAGATCATGTCGGGAGTCCGCGGGCTCACTGCATCGCCGGCGAGCCTCTTCCGGTCATGGCTGGTCTCGGCCTTCAAGAACAAGGGCGTCCAGCCCATGCTCGACGCCGTTCTGGACCACCTCCTCCCGCTGGACGTCCCCGACATCGAGGGCCGCGCCGTCGGCAGCGGAGGAGGAGGTGCCCACCCGTCGGCATGGACGAGAAGGCTCCTTCGCGCCCTGGCCTCCAAGGTGGCCACCCACCCGTCTCTGCGGCAGAGCTCGTCTACGTGCGTCGTACTGCCCGGCTTAAAGGCCTCTCCAGGGCGACACGGTCCTCAACGCCACCAAGGGCAAGAAGGAGCGCATCCGGCAAGCTCTTCCAGATGCGCTCCAACAAGGAGAACCTCGATCGAGGAGGCCCATGCCGGCCACTATCTACGCCCTCATCGGTTCGGGGCAGGACGTCTACCACCGTGCAACACTCTGTGCGCCAGAACGCGCCGGATCATCCTGGAGTCCACTGACGTTCCGGACCCGGTGACGTCACGTGGCCATCGAGGCCCAAGACCAAGAGCGACCAGGAGAAACTGGAGCGTCGCCCATCCAGAAGCTCTCGAGGAGGACCCGACCTTCACCGTCAGGCTCGACGGGGGAGACCGGCGAGACCGTCATCGGCGGTATGGGCGAAGCTCCACCTGGACGTCTTCGTGGACCGCATGCGCCGCGAGTTCAAGGTCGAGGCGACTGTCGGCAATCTGATGGTCGCGTGCCGCAGAGACCACCATTCGCAGGAAGGTCGACGAGATCGAGTACACGCACAAGAAGCAGACCGGCGGCTCGGCCCGGAAGCTGTCTGCCCGAGTGCAGACATCGAGGCCTCTGGAGTGAGTTTCTCCCGGCGGCTGAGGATGGGGGAGGAGTAGCTGGCGCACTCACGAGTTCGTCAACTCCGTCACGGGGGCCGCGTGCCTCGTGAGTACATCCCCAGCGTCGACGCGGGCGTCCCAGGACGCCATGCTCACGGGCGTGCTGGCCGGCTACCCGGTGGACGTGAGGCCACACACTCCTGGACGGCGAGCACGAGGTGGACTCTCGGAGATGGCCTCAAGATCGCTGGGTCCATGGCCTTCGAGAAGGCGCGCGAAGGCCTCCCCGGCCTCCTCGAGCACCATGGCGCGTTGAGGTCCGCACTCCCGAGGAGTACATGGGCGACGTCATCGGCGATCCTGAACTCCCGTCCGCGGCATAATCCAGTCCATGGAGGACGCCGTCGGCGTCGTCATCAAGGCTGCCGTGCCGTTGAGCGAGATGTTCGGCTACGTCGGCGACTTGCGCTCGAAGACGCAGGGGCGTGCCGTGTACTCGATGACGCTTTCGACTCCTGCGCCGAGAGTGCCCCGGAACATCGCTGACGAGATCATCGCTGAGAGCTCAGGGCGAGTGACTTTCGCAGGGCTGACCGGGTCGCGATCGCCCGGCTTCGCGCGCCCCGCTGCGGGTGCGCACTTCCAGTAAGATTTCCAACAATCCATCGGTAGAGACTCTCTCAGCGTCGTCACGGCTGGCATGTGCGGTCGGTCCCGACGAAGAGACTACCCGAGTCCCAGGAGGACACCAGAGTGGCCAAGGCCAGGTTCGAGCGGACCAAGCCGCACGTCAACATCGGAACGATCGGTCACGTCGACCACGGCAAGACGACGCTGACCGCCGCGATCTCCAAGGTCCTGCACGACGAGTACCCGGACCTGAAACCCCTTCACCCCTTCGACGAGATCGACAAGGCGCCTCGAGGAGCGTCGGCGCGGCATCACCATCAACATCGCGCACGTCGAGTACGAGACCGAGAGCGTCACTACGCTCACGTCGACGCCCCCGGCCACGCCGACTATCATCAAGAACATGATCACCGGCGCGGCTCAGATGGACGGCGCGATCCTCGTCGTCGCCGCCACCGACGGACCGCAGGCCCCAGACCCGCGAGCACGTTCTGCTCGCCCGTCAGGTCGGCGTGCGGTCTCCTGGTCGCTCTCAACAAGTGCGACATGGTCGAGGACGAGCTGAGCTCGAGCTCGTCGAGATGGAAGTCCGCGAGCTGCTGTCCTCCCAGGACTACGACTGTGACGAGGCCCCCGTGATCGGGTCTCCGCCTTCAAGGCCTCGAGGGCGACCCCGTGGACCCGAAGATCAGAGGAGCTCATGGACGCGGTCGACAGTACATCCCGACCCCAGCGCGCGACCTGGACAAGCCCTTCCTCATGCCGATCGAGGACGTCTTCACGATCACCGGCCGCGGCACCGTCGTCACCGGCCGTGTCGAGCGCGGCAAGCTCGCCCTCAACTCGGGTCGAGATCCTGGGCATCCGCGACCCCAGAAGACGACCGTCACCGGCATCGAGATGTTCCACAAGATCGATGGACGAGGCATGGGCCGGCAGAACTGCGGTCTGTCTGCGGCACCCGCCGCGAGGACGTCGGCGCGGGCAGGTCGTCGTCAAGCGCGTTCCATCACCCCCACACCGAGTTCGAGGCCACGTCTGCATCCTGACCAAGGATGAGGCGGCCGTCACAACCCCTTCTCGAACTACCGTCCGCAGTTCTGTTTCGCACCACGGACGTCACCGGCGTCATCACGCTGCCGAGGGCACCGAGATGGTCATGCCCGGCGACACCACCGAGATGAGCGTTCAGCTCATTCAGCCATCGCCATGGAGGAGGCCTCGGCTTCGCCATCCCGTGAGGGCGGTCGCACCGTGCTCGGTCCCGCGTCACCAAGGTCATCGTGACGTCGGCTGCGGGGTCAGCCGCTCGCAATAGCGAGATCTGTTGTCTCCGATCAATACGGTCGGAGGGAGCGATTTCTCATATCATGCATCGTTGCCGAACCGCCTTTGCAACGAGATCGGTTCGTGCCAAGATTCTCGGATCTGGCCATAACCTCTTTCCGTACTGGATGAGCGGGTCCACCGCGGCGGACCGCCGCCCGCCTCCGCACATGGGAGTGAGTTGTCTGTACACCGTGCCGCCCGCATGCTTCGTCGTGTCGCCGGCTTCGCCGTCGCGAGCGGGGCTTGCGCGGCGCTATGCCCTGACCCGGTCCCGTTCTGCGCCGGCTCATGCCGATCCGACGCCACGAGTCTTCCGCCGTTTTCGCAACCGGCGGTTCGACTGTATGCGTCAGCGCCATCAGTGGCTTTCGGTGGGGACTACGAGACCCAGTTCAAAGATCAGGCTAGCCGAATGTTCCGTACTATCGGACGGGCAGACGAAATTTCGTCAATGAACGGGACCTAGGTGACGCCGGGAATCTCGTCACGACCTGCACCTGTCAACCTCCAGCATCTCGCATTCTCGGACCTGTCCGACCAGCGTCCAACGGTCGCTGGTGGCCACCGTCCTCGAGCCTGGGCGGGCGACGCCCTCGATAATCTCTACAATGTCGGCGGTGCCGGCGGTGGACGACGGCGCGGGTCTGGCACGACGGCCTGACCTACCCCGGGACTACGTCAGCAGAATCAGATGGCCATCGGCCTGCCAACGCTACGCCTACAACGGCAGCACGCAGGACGGCAAGCCGTGGGGGACGCCGGGCTCCAGCACCGAGCCGACCGGCTACGCCTCCCGCGTGAGCGTGACTACTCCTGCAGCCGAGCTCCATGCCCCTGACGGAACGTCACCTCCGTCGGTCGCGGGTCTGGTTTCGCCGACGCGGAGGCGTCGTCGAGGCGCCACGGCATCAAGTCCTGGGCGACTGTGCCAGTGGGCCCGGACGAATGGGTTCCAGGCCAGCACCGACCAGAACGTAACCTGGCGTCCTGGACACCATGCGCTCTCAGTCGTGCATCTCCAAGAACACCGGCAAGCAGGTGACCACCGACGCCGGGTCTCGACGGCGGCCGCACCCTGCGCCTGATGCCCAGCGACGAGGGTGCGTCTATCGAGCGGCGGGTCCTACACAGCCGCCCCAACGGTCTGGGCGGCCCCGACGCCGTCATGTTCATGGATGGCGCCACCGTGCTACGATCACCATGCAGGGTCGGGTTACTCGGCTGTCGCGCTGGGTCTGATCGTCGCCACCGACTTCGGCGACGCTCGCAGTCCTCGGCTATTCGGCGCCCTCTTCCAGCCCACGTGGCGGGGCGGCGAGGGATCACCTCGACCACCGACGCCTTCGGCGTGCAGCCCCAGGCCACCATGTGTCTGGATCTGGCGCCCCCGCCTCGGCGATGCGCATCGACGCCGAGGGCTATCAGGTTCAGCGCCGATGCCCGGGGGCGATGATGATGACGGCTGTTCGACGACGAGGACGCCATCGATACCACCACGTGGGACGGCGGTATCCGTACGGCGCCGGGCGAGAACCATACCGGTCCCTCACCTGCGAGGGCTCGGGGAAGATCGCCGGGTGGATCGATTGGAACAACAACGGCGTCTTCGACGACGCTGAAAGAGCGATGAGGTGGCTGCACCGATGGCGCCGCGACGCTGACGTGGGAAGGTCGACGATGGACGAACACCGTGCGCAGCGTCGACGACAGGCGGTTCCAAACCCGACAGCTACATGCGCGTGCGCATGACGAACGACAACGGCGGTGACGGCCAGAAGCCCACGGGCATCACCGCGACCGGTGAGTCGAGGACTACAAGGTCTCCATCCGCATCCCCACCCTCCAGCTGGGCAAGGCGTGGACAACACCTATGCCTCCGACGGTGCCCGGCTGTCCGCGATCGGTGGACCGTCGAGGGCAGTTCCGGCGCGATCACCCGCTCCGGCCAGGGCACCACGGGCGACCCGCAGTCGATCCCCCGCGGGATGTCCCTGTCCGAGCTCGGAGGATCCGCAGGCCGCGGGTACGAGCCCGGGCCAGTGGGAGTGCCGGGAGACTGCGGACACCAACGGCGGTCCTACTCGTCGACGGTCGGGAATCAGCAACGGCCAGGCGACGCTGACGGTGCGTAATCGGACCGCGTCACATGCGCCATCACCAATAGACGGCCGCGCTCGTGACCTGGAAAAGCTCGATGCCGATGGGACGACCCTTCTCGGCGGGTCCTCAGTGGACCCCTGTCAGCCAGCGTCCGCTGGCACCCGTGACCGACTGTGTCGACACGTGCGCGTCGGGTCCCTACGAGGACCAGGACCCGAACCGGCAGGTTCAGCCTGACCGGCCTGACATGAGCACCTACTCGATCGAAAGGCCGCGGCGCCGCGGCTACACCCCGCCACCGGCATTCGTCTCACTCAGATCACGTGGCTCCTCCTCGAGGACGCTGGAGGACGCGACGGTGTCGTGGATGGTGGCGTGGTCAATGGACGCTTCACCGGCTCGGTGACCTGGACGAAGCGTCGACGCGGATAACGCCGCGCCGCTGTCGGGCTCGACCTGACCCTCACCGGTCCGGACGTGCCCGAGCACGGTGATCTCCGACTGGCGAGCAGGCCACCTGCGAGGCAGGGCCCGCTGAGACCAGGATCCGGCGCCCGGCTCCTTCAAGGTCAGCGGGCTTGGGCTGAGCGACCCGAGGCGTACGCCTGAAGGAGAAGGACGCCCCGGCCGGATACAGGTGGACAAATCGCACAGTTCACGATCGCCCCCGATGACTCGACTACTCCTTCGATGCGGCCTCGAGAAATTCCAGACCACCGTGCCGACGCTGCCGCTGACCGGCGGTTTGGGCATGGACATCTTCCTGATCGGGAGTGCTGGCGCTGCTCGCCCTGGTCGCCGGAATCGTGAGGAGGCACCGCGCACTCCTGAGTAAGCACTGCCATTGAGCGGCGTGAGCCGCGGCGCCCGAGCGGGTCCGTCCGCGAGGGCGCTCGGCGACTCGCCCGTCCATCCATCATCCGCATCCGCGCGGCTGACCGCGCACGATGAAAGGACACCCTTCCCATGAAACCACACTCGCGGCCTTGGACGCCGCGTGGCCGCCAGCCGTCGGCGCCCTCGCTCTCGGCCTCGCCGGCCTGGGGGCCACGACCGCCGCCCAGGCGGCGACCTCGGCAACATCGACACCGGCAGGACCGGGTCGATCCTCATCCACAAGCACGAGTCCGGCTCGCAGAATGCCAACGGCACCGCCGACGGTCAGACCGCCACCGCGGCGATGGCGTCGCCGACGTCGTCTTCACGGCTACAGGATCACCAATCTGGATCTGACCACCCAGTCCGCCTGGGACGGTCTTTCAGAGCACCCAGGTCCCGGCCGACGCTTGCGGAGCCGACTTCCGGACCCCGTCGCGGGTCCTACACCTTCGATGGAGGCGAGCCGCCGCCGCCGACTCGCAGGGCGAGACGAGCATCGGCGACCTCGCCGGTCGCAGCCTACCTCGTGTGCGACGAGCGCGGCACCGTCAAGACCAAGGCCGCGCCCTTCCTGGTGACGGTTCGCTTCCCGAACAACTCCGCGAACACCGCCAGCGGCGACGAGTTGGTTCTACGACGTCAACGTTCACCTGAAGAACGCGTCGTCGTGCAGGCCCCGACCAGACCGTGGACGTGAGCGCCAATGGTTTTGAAGACGACAGCTCAGGTCTCCTACCGGTGAAAGGCGCAGGGTGCCGAGCATCGCCTCGACCGACTCTTCTAGCACTTCGTCATCTCCGACGCTGGACGCCAGTCTCGACGAGACGGTCAGAGTTGCCTCGGTGACGATCGACGGCGAGGACGTCAGCAGCTCCTACTACACGGTGCACGACTCGGTGACCGTCTCGCTCGGCTTCACCAAGGCGGGCCTGGAGTTCCTCAGACCAAGCCGAACTCGACCGTCGAGGTCGTCTTCACCGCCAAGGTCGTCACGGTGCTCGACGGCGGCGTCATCGACAACACCGCGACGTTCTACGTCGACACCGTTCCCCAGTCCACCGCCGGACGGCCCGCCGCTGACCCTCGGACGAGCCGGGCACGCCTCACCAATAAGGTCGTCACCCCTGGGGCGACGTCAGGGTCTCCAAGACCGATGCCGACAACAGCAAGGCCCTCCCGGGCGCGACCTTTCCAGGTCTACGATGCGCAGGATCCGTACGCCGCCTCGTGCGAGGGCGCGGTCAGGACCGGGGCCCCGATCTCGGTCGACGGCACCACCGAGTTCACCTCCGACGGAGATGGCGTGGTGTCCATCGCGGGCCTGTTCGTCGATAAGAAGAACGGAGCTCCCGGCGAGGCCTCCGTCACCCCGGACCACGCTCAGCGCTGCTACGTCCTGGTCGAGACGGCCGCTCCGGCCGGATACGTCCTGCCCTCCAGCGCGGACACGCCCTGACGGTCAAGGCCGGCGTCACGGCGACCGGCTCACGACCTGACGGTCACCAACACCAAGCAGAACGTGCTGGCTCCCGCTCACCGGTGCGAACGGCCGTCTACTCCTGATGGCGCTCGGCATCATCCTCGTCGCCATCGCCGGTGGCTCGGTCCTCGTCGCCCGCTCCCGCAGGACGCGCGAGCAGAAGAGCTGAGTCCGCGCCGGGCCCCTGTCCGATGCCGCGCGGCGCATGCCGGCGCGTGGCGGCACGTGCCGACGCGTGAGGCCATCGGCCGGCAGGCTCGCGAGCCCTACCACCTCAGTGGCGTGGCGGGAGGCCGGGCCTCCCCGCCACGCCGCACCCCGACCAGGAGACCGCCATGAGCTCTTTTGCGGACTCGTACGCGTCTTCGCCCCGGCATCCTCAACGCCCCGCCCCGCCGGCGGTCCCTCAGCGGTCTGCCGGTGGACGCGCCGGGGCGCGGCCGGGTTTCGCCCGAGGCGCCGCTGGCGTCTGTCGCGCTTCTCCCTCGTCCCCGCCCTCCTCGCCCTGATCGGCATGCTGACGTTCACCTACCCGACGGCGGCGAGCTGGTTCTCCAGTACAACCAGTCGGGTGGTCGCCGACTGCGCCGACGCCGTCGACCAGCCTATCCGGATGCCGCCGCAGCTCGCCCAGGCTCATGAGTACAACGACGCTCGCGAGCTCCGGGCCGTGCTCGAGGCCAATAACCACGTACCCGCTGGAGCAGGACTCCTCGGGAACCGGCACGGACCTGAGTACGACTCATTCTGGACGCCAACGGCGCCGGCCTCATGGCCCGCCTGCGCATCCCATCAATCGACCTGGACCTGCCTGCGTCTACCACGGCACCGCGGACCAGACCCTCCTGGAGGATTCAGCACCTGGAGGGACCTCCCTGCCCGTGGGCGGCGTCGGCACCGAGCCGTCATCACCGGGCACCGTGGTCTGGCCAACGCCACCATGTTCACCAATCTCGACAAGGTCGGCGGGGACACCTCACCATCGAGGTCTTCGGCGAGGTGCTGACCTCACCGCGTGGCGCAGACCAAGGTCGTCGAACCGAGCAGACCGAGGAGCTGCGGGCCGACCCCGGATCGCGACCTGGTCACCCTCGTGACCTGCACGCCGCTGGGGATCAACACCCACCGCATCCTCGTCACGGGGGAGCGGATGCCCACGCCCGATCAGGACACCGCCCCGGGCGAGCGTCCGGAGTGCCCAGGTTCCCGTGGTGGGCGGTCGCGTTGCGATCGGCGTGGTGCTCGACGCGACTCTACGTGGCGCGCCGGCTGCCGCGCCCAGGCCCGCAAGCACCGGGCCTGACCGGCCCGACGCGCTCCGGCGTGGCGACGCGCCCGACGCGTGGACTGGGTGGGCGGTCTCACAGGGCGAGGCCGCCCTCCGCTTCCGCGTCACGGGATGTCACTGCGTTAGCGTTGTCGGGCCGAGCGGGCCTGGTGCCCAGCGTCGGCCGCTTCCGGATCGATCCTGACTCAGTTCTGACGGATCCGGTGGACACCGGGTTCCGGTGTCCGAGACCGGCCCATCTTCTTCACAGCGTAGTCTGAGCTTCGTCTCACGACACGCCCGAGTGCGTGGACCGGTCGAACGAAAGCAAGAGAGGTGAGGCGCCATGGCGGGACAGAAGATCCGCATCCGGCTCAAGGTCCCATCGACGACGAGGTCATCGACCTCAGCGCGCAAGATCGTCGACGTCGTGACCCGCGCGGGTGCGACGGTCGTGGGCCCCGTGCCGCTGCCGACCGAGAAGAACGTGTTCTGCGTCATCCGGTCGCCGCACAAGTACAAGGACAGCCGCGAGCACTTCGAGATGCGCACGCACTGGCGGATGATCGACATCGTCGATCCGACGCCGAAGGCCGTCGACTCGCTTATGCGGCTCGACCTGCCGGCCGACGTCAACATCGAAATCAGCTCTGAGGTAAGAGGCCATGACTACGCTGAACCAGCCGGCCGCCGCGCGCCACCAGGGCACTGCTCGCGCACGCTCGGCATGACGCAGATCTGGGACGAGAAGGGTGTCCTGCGCCCCGTCACGGTCGTCGCGTCGACACCAGTCGTCGTGATCCCAGATCCGACGATCGAGACCGACTGGGTGTCGAGGCCGTTCAGCTCGCCTCGGCGAGATCGACGAGCGCAAGGTCACCAGCCCCTCAAAGGCCATTTCGACAAGGCGGGTCTCTCCCCGCCGGCACGTGGCCGAGGTGCGCACCTGTTGGCCGGCGAATTCGCTCCCGGCCAGAGCTCGATCATGACGACTTTCGAGGTCGGTCGCGGCTGGTCGATGTCACCGGCACTCCAAGGGCAAGGGTTTCGCGGGCGTCGCGAAGCGCCACGGCTTCGCGGGCGTCTCCGCATCCCACGGTGCGCACCGCAACCATCGCAAGCCCGGCTCGGTCGGCGCCTGCGCCACTCCGGGCCGCATCTTCAAGGGCCTGCGCATGGCCGGCCGCATGGGTCATGCCACCACCACTGTCCAGAACCTGAAGGTTCGCGGCGTCGACGCCGACAAGGCGTGCTCTCGTGGGCGGCGCCGTTCCCGGTCCCAAGGCGACGGTCGTCGTCGTCCGCACCGCCGTGAAGTCCGCCGTGAAGGGAGCCTGACACCATGGTAGAGCCACTCTCCGTCGCGATCGTCGACTCGAAGGGCGAGCGGACCGGCACGGCCGAGCTGCCCGCCGAGATCTTCGACGTCGAGCCCAATATCCAGCTCATGATCGGGTAGGTCGTGGCTCAGCTCGCCGCGGCCCGCCAGGGCACCCACGCCACCAGGACCCGCGGCATGGTTCGCGGTCGGTGGTCGCAAACCCACCGTCAGAGAGGACGGCGCCGCGCCCGCCAGGCTCGATCCGCGCCCCGCAGTTCGCCGCGGCGGCATTGTGCACGGCCCGCAGCCGCGCACTACGCCCAGCGCACGCCCAGAAGATGAAGGTCGCCGCCCTGCGCTCGGCACTCGTCGGATCGCGCCCGCAACGGCCGCGTCCGTCGTCATCACCGAGTTCCTCGTGGCCGACAGGCCCTCCACCAAGCAGGCGCTGTCGGGGCTGCGCAACCTGACCGATCGCAAGGCGCTGGTCGTCGTGCCCCGTCGAGGACGCCCTGTCCCTTCTGAGCCTGGCGCAACCTGCCCGATGTCCCACGTGATCCGGGCCGACCAGCTCAACACCTACGACGTCCCCAACAGCGACGACGTCGTCTTCACTGCTGCCGCCCTGGATCGCTTCCTGGGCAGGAGCGAGGAGGAGTCAAGTGAGCCTCGAGAAGTCCAGAACCCCGCGACGTCATCGTCGCGCCGGTCGATCTCGAGAAGTCCTACGCCTGTATGGACCGCGGACGGTACATCTCGTCGCGCCGAGGTCCAACAAGACCGAGATCAAGCAGGCCATCGAGGCGATCTTCGACGTCAAAGTCGCCTCGGTCAACACCCAGAACCGTCAGGGCAAGACCCGCCGCACCCGCACGGGCACGGGGAAGTCGAAGGACACCAGCGCGCGATCGTCACGCTGCGCGAGGGCACCATCGACATCTTCGGCGACGTGGCGAAGTGACACGGAAGGAGAGGATCGACATGGGAATCCGTAGTACAGGCCGACGACGCCGGGTCGCTCGCGGCGCTTCCGTAGCCGACTTCGTCGAGACTCACGCGCAACGACCCGAGAAGTCCCTCGTTCGTCCGCTGTCCAGACCGGCGGCCGTAACAACTACGGTCGGTGACCACCCGTCACAAGGGCGGTGGGCACAAGCGCGCCTACCGCATCATCGACTTCCGTCGGGCGGACAAGGATGGCGTGCCGGCCAAGGTCGCTCACATCGAGTACGACCCCAACCGCACCGCCCGCATCGCCCTGCTGCACTACCGTCGACGGCGAGAAGCGCTACATCCTCGCGCCGAGCCGGCTCGGCCAGGAGACATGGTCGAGGCCGGGCGGAGATGCCGACATCAGGCCCGGCAACAACCTGCCGCTGCGGCCATCCCCACCGGCACCGTCGTGCACGCCGTCGAGCTGCGCCCTGGCGGCGGCGCCAAGATCGCTCGTTCCGCTGGGACCTCGGTGCAGCTGGTCGCCAAGGAGGGCAAGTACGCGCAGCTGCGCATGCCCTCCGGCGAGGTCCGCAACGTCGAAGCCGCCTGCCGCGCCACGGTCGGCGGGTCGGCAACGCCGAGCAGTCCAACATCAGCTGGGGCAAGGCCGGCCGCATGCGCGCTGGAAGTGGCGTGCGTCCGACCGTTCGCGGTGTCGTCATGAATCCCCGTCGATCACCCGCACGGCGGTGGTGAGGGCCGTACTCCGGTGGTCGCCATCCCGTCTCACCGTGGGGCAAGCCCGAGGGCCGTACCCGTCGTCCCAACAAGTCAGCGACCGCCTCATCGTGCGTCGTCGTCGGACCGGCAAGAAGCGCTGATAGGGAGCCTAGGTATGCCGCGCAGTCTGAAGAAGGACCCTTCGTCGACGATCACCTTCAGAAGAAGGTGGACGCCCAGAACGAGAAGGGCACCAAGAATGTCATCAAGACCTGGTCCGTCGTTCGGTCATCACCCCGACTTCCTCGGACACACCTTCGCCGTCCACGACGGCCGCAAAGCATGTCCCGGTCTTCATCACCGAGTCCATGGTGGGCCTAGCTCGGCGAGTCTGCCCCGACCCGCACCTTCCGCGGGCACGTCAGGGGACGACCGCAAGTCGCGCGTCGCTGACGCCGGTGGAAGTCAGGAAGGCGTGAGAAACAAGCCAGAGCGCAGGCAAAATATGCGCTGCACGCCGATGAAAGGCGCATCGCGTTGTGGAGCCGCCGTTCGCGGCAGACGCGCTGTCGAGCCGTGGGTGTGCTCCGTTTCGCTCTGGTACGCTGCGGTCGGTACCAGGTCATTGAGTCCGCCATCGCCAATGCCGGTTCAGGCCGAGCGCGACGGCGAGCGCTTCGATGAACGAACTGTTCATCACGGAGTGTACGCCGACGGGCCCGACCCTCAACGTTCCGCCCCGCGCTCAGGGGCGCCGGACGGATCCTCGACGGACCAGCCACATCACCGTCATCGTCGGCGACCGCGCCGACTCCACGAAGGAAGGAGCCGGTAATGGGGCAGAAGGTCAACCCGACGGGTTCCGCCTGGGCGACGACGGACCACCGTTCGCGTTGGTTCGCCGACTCCACCAAGCCCGGTCAGCGCTACCGCGACTTCGTGGACGGGGACGTCAAGATCCGTCGTCTGCAGGCAGCGGCATGGAGCGCGCCGGCATCTCCAGTCGACATCGGCGCACCCGGGACCGGGTCCGCGTCGATCTGCACACCGCGGCCCGGCATCGTCATCGGTCGCCGCGGTGCTGAGGCCGACGTCTGCGCGCCTCGCTCGAGAAACCGACCGGCAAGCGAGTCCAGCTCAACATCCTCGGGTCAGAACGATATGACGCCCAGCTCGTCGCTCAGGGACTGCCGAGCAGCTCGCCAGTCGTGTCTCCTTCCGCCGCGCCGTGCGCAGGGGCATGCGAGTCGGCCGCGCGCCGGGGCCAGGGGCATTCGCGTGCGGTGCTCCGGCCGCCTGGGCGGGGCGGATGAGCCGTTCGGAGTTCTATCGCGAGGGCCGTGTGCGCTGCACGCCTGCGGGCGAACATCGACTACGGCTTCTACGAGGCCAAGACCACCTTCGGCCGTCTCGGCGTCAGGTGTGGATCTACAAGGGCGATATGACCGAGCGCGAGTTCGCCCGTCAGCAGGCCGAGTCCAGCCCCGCGCGGTCGTGGCGGCCGGGGCGAGCGCGCGCAGCTCGGGCGGACCGCGCTCCAGCGCCGCAGTGAGCAGCAGGCCGAGCAGGGCCCGGCCACCGAGAACGCTGCCGCAGACAGGAAGGGAGGCCTGAATCGCGCTCATCCCCCGTCGAACCAAGTTCACAAGCAGCACCGTCCGCACCGTACGGGCCTGTCAGGGCGGCAGTCGGATCGCCTTCGGCGATTACGGCATCAGGCCTCGAGCCCGCCTACGTCACCAATCGCCAGATCGAGGCGGCGCGTATCGCCATGACCGTCACATTAAGCGCGGCGGCAGGTGTGGATCAATATCTTCCCCGACCGCCCGTTGACCAAAGCCCGCCGAGACGCGTATGGGCACGTGAAGAGGGCTCCCGAGTGGTGGATCGCCCAACGTCAAGCCGGACGCATCATGTTCGAGCTCGGCGGCGTCGACGAGGCGCTCGCCCGTGAAGCCATGCGTCGTGCGGCACAAGCTTCGATGACCCGTTTCGTGACTCGTGAGGGTGGTGACGTCTGATGGCCATCGGTTCGAAGGATCTGACTCCGGCCGACCTGGACGCCATGACAACGACGCCTCGCCGAGGAGCTCTCCAGCGCCAAAGCTGAGTTGTTCAACCTCCCGGTTCGCCGCGGCGACCGGACGAGCTCGAGACCACGGCCGACTCAAGGCCGTGCGTCGCGACATCGCCCGTATCCATACGGATCGTGCGCGAGCGTGAGCTCGGCATCCGCACCCCGAGCAGTCAGGGTCAAGTGAGCGAGCAGAACACCTGAGTGTCGAGCCGCGGGAGCGGCCAGCGCAAGGTCCGTCGTGGATACGTCGTGTCGACAAGATGGACAAGACCGTCGTCGTGGAGGTCGAGGGCGTTAAAACACTCGCTCTACGGCAAGGTCCTCCGTCGCTCAGAAGGTCAAGGGTCCTGACGAGCGCAATGAGGCTCGTCCCGGTGATCTCGTGAGGATCATGGAGACGCGTCCGCTCAGCCACCGAAGCACTGGCGTCATCGAGATCATCGAGAAGGCCAAGTGATCATCCGCTGACCCCGGTGCCGACGGCCCGAACCCGGTGGCACTGCGGAGAGCTCGCATGATCGCCGCCTGCACGGGTGGCGCACAGCCTGGCTCTCCGCTCGGCGAGTCGATGAGAGGACGTCGGTGAGCAAGGCACAGGATCGTCGGCTCGCTGCGGTTCCGCGGGATACTGGGCTTGCACTGGCTGCGAGGGTTGCGTGCGTCCTGGTGCGCCCGTCAGAGACACTTGGTGCAGAGCCCGTGCTTCGAGCGCCTGCGTCTGTACGTGTCGGACCAGACTCCGCACCCTCGGCGGGCGGAGCAGTGCGCAAGAGAAGAAGGAACGTTCGGCTGGGGCTCATTCGCCCTCCGAGTCGTATGAACCGGCCCGACGACAGGAGAACACTCAGCGATCCAGCAGGAGTCGCGAGCAGAAGGGTCGCCGACAACACCGGTGCCAAGAGATCCTGTGCATCCCGTGTAGTCAGGCGGCATCGGGTCGGCGCGCTATGCCGGGCATCGAGGACGACGATCGTCGCCACCGGCGTGAAGCACGCCATCGGCGGCAACGTCGCAGGGCGAGGTCATCGCAGCGGTTGTCATGCGCCGCCGCCAAGGAGCGTACGCCGTCCGGACGGCTCGTACATTCGTTTCGATGAGCACGCCGCCATCCCCAGGAACGACGGCGAACCGCGCGGCACGCGCATTTCTCGGCCCATCGGCCGTGAGCTTCGCGAAAGAAGTTCATGCGCATCGCTCGCTCGCCCTGGAGGTGATCTGAATGGCGGCACGTGGCCAAGGCAGCGATCTGTGTCATCGTCATCGCGGGTAAGGGCAAAGCAGACGGGGCGCGTCCTGCGAAGTTTCTGCCCGGCGCCGACCCGCGGCGTCGTCGTCGAGGTGGCTCAGCGTGACCAGGCACGTCAAGGCCGGGCAGTCCGCTCTGGGAGCCCGCTACCGGCGGTATCGAGGACCGTCGAGGCCCCGATCCACGCCTCCAACGTCATGCCCGTGGATCCTAAGACCAGAAGCGCACCCGCGTCGGCTTCCGCGTCGAGGAAGGGAGCGCCCCGATGGTCGTGTAAGCGCAACCGTCCGCGTGCGCTATGCCAGTTCCGGGGAGTGATCTTGTGACTATGAGTTCGGTGATGACCGGTGACGGCGCATACGATCACGACTGGCTAGGCTCCGGTACACCCAGGACGTGCGCCCTGGCGTTGCGCGAGTATGCTGTTAACGGCAACATCATGGAGGTCGGGCGCGTTGTCAAGGTGGTCGTCAACATGGGCGTGACGAGCCGCTCGCGACTCCAAAGATCGACTGAGGCCGTGCGCGACCTGACCGTCATCACCGGGCGAAGCCCCAGATCACCCGAGCCCGCAGGTCCATCGCGCAGTTCATGTTGCGGCAGCGGGCCAGCCGATCGCGCGCACGTCACGCTGCGCGGCGCGACCGCATGTGAGTTCCTCGATCGCCTTGTATCTCGATCGCGCTTCGGATCCGCGACTTCGTGGACTGTCTTGTGGCAGTTCGACGGCACGGAATACACCTTCGGTCTCACGGTAGCAGTCCGTGTTCCACGAGATCGATGCTGATTCGATCGACCGCGTGCGCGGTATGGACATCACCGTGGTGACCACGGCCGAGAACCGACGAGGAGGTCACTCGCCGCTGAGGCAAGCTCGGCTTCCTTCTAGGAGAAGTGACATGGCGAGACCGCTCTCTTATCGAGAAGGCCAACCGCGAGCCGAAGTTCGCAGTTCGCGCCACACGCGCTGCCAGCGCTGCGGCAGTCCGCACTCGGTGCATCGCAAGTTCGGCCTGTGCCGTATCTGCCTGCGTGTGAGATGCTTTAGGCGGCCAGCCCCTGGTGTGAGCAAGCAGCTGATGAACACGCGTCGCGGGTCCGAGGAGGAAACCGCGACGAGGGCTGCCCACTCATGACTATGAGCAGATCCCGATCATGCAGACGTGACTGCTCGTCTGCGCAACGCAAACAACGCCTACCGAGGACCGTCTCCACGCCGTCGAGCAAGCTCCAGGTGAACATCGCCTCGATGCTCAAGGGCCGGAGGCCCTATCGCCGGCTACGAGGCTGCGGACGCCGCGATGAGCACAGACGCTCACGTTTGAGCTTCAGTACGCTAACCGCCGTCGGGCCATCCAGGGCCTCACAAGCGCGTCTCCAAGCCGGGCCTGCGCGTCTCACGCCAAGTCCACGAGACACTGCGTGTCCTCGGCGGTCTGGGGTGGCCGCTCCTGTCCACCTCCTCCGGCCTGCCCGGCCGATGAGCAGGCCGAGTCCAGAGGCGTCGGCGGCGAGGGTGCTCGCCACGTCTGGTGAGAAGAGGGAACGGAGGAAAATCAATCCGTCATCGGACGACTTCGTTCCGGTTCCCACCGGCGTGGACGTCACCATCGACGGCAATGACGTGACGGTCAAAAGAGGGTCCAAGGGGACTCTATATCCCGCACGATCAGTGCGCCGCTGAGCGTGTGACCCGGCAGGGATGACTGGCACCATTCTGGTGACCCGTCCCGACGACGAGCGCGAGGTCCCGCTCAGCTGCATCGGCCTGTCGCGTACGCTCGTCGTAAACTTTCATGGATCGTCGTGCGTGACTGAGGCTACTCAAGCAGCCCGAGATCGTTGGCGCCGGATACCGCGCAGCTCAGAAGACGCCGGGTCGAACTCTCGTGGTTTCTCCACACCGTCGTCGTCGAGCGCAGGTGTGTCGATCCCAAAGTCGAGGGGAACCTGAGGTGATCACGTCGTCCGGCGTCTCCAAGGGAGCAGGTCGGCGAGGTCGCTGCGAACTCTCCGCAGATCCGTCCGCCTGTGCTATGAGGGCAAGGGCGTGCGCTATGCCGGTGTGAACGATGCGTCGCAAGGTCGGAAAGGCTGGTAAGTGACCGCGGCGCCTCGATCAAGAGGAAGAAGAACTCAGTTATGGCGGTCTACGCAGTGCCGCGCCGCAGCGCGTGCGCAAGCGACCGCGGTGGCTGCAGCGCCCGCGTCTGGTCGTCACCTGCTCCAATGCTGCCACGCGTTGGCCCAGCTCGTCGACGACACCGTCGGTCACACGTTGTGCTCGGCTCGACCCTCGAGAAGGCCATTGGGGAGGTCGAGATCGAGGGCCAGCAAAGTCGGCGCCGCCCGCAGGCCGGCGGAGCTCGTGTGCCCGAGCGCGCCAGGGCCCTGCGGGCATCGAGCCGATCGTCTTCGACCGCGCCGGTTACAAGTACCACGGACGCGTGGCGGCCGTAGCCGAGGGCACGCCCGCTGATGCGGCCTGGTGTTCTGAGCGGACGACGAGAAAGCAGAGAATATCTGATGTCACCGCAGCCAGAGACAGGTCCGTGTCGTCCAGCGGCTCGGCCCAGCGCGAGCGGCTGCGGTCGTCGCGACCGCAACAACGATCGCCGCGACCGCAGTGGCCGCGGCAATGACGACGAGCTACATCGAGCGCGTCGTCACCATCAATCGCGTAGTCCAAGGTCGTCATGGGCGGCTGCCGCCCCACCTTCACGGCGCTGGTCGTCGTCGGCGGTGACGGTGAGGCACCGTGGGCGTGGAGCTACGGCAAGACGAAGGTCCCGTCCGCCATCGCCAAGGCTGCTGTCGAGATCGCGAAGAAGAACTTCTTCACGTCCCGATGATCCGTCGCACCATCCCGCATCTGACGCAGGGCGAGGGACTCCGCCGGGTCGTCCTCCGCGCTCCGGCGTCCCCGGAACCAGGGTCATCGCCGGCGGCCCGGTGGCCGTGCTGGACTGCGCCGGCGTCCACGACATCCTGTCGAAGTCGCTCGGCTCCTCCAATGCGATCAACATCGTCCATGCGACTGTCGATGCGCTCAAGGGGCGGGCGAGCACCCGGAGGCCGTCGCAGCCCGACGCGGACTGCCCTGAAGACATCGCCCCAGTCCATGCTGCGGGCCCCGCGCCGAGGGTGAGGCCGACAAGCGCGCCGAGGCCGAGAAAAGAGGAGGCCGACAAGGCCGCTGAAGAGTGGGTGCGTGATGGCTGAGAGCATCGAGCGACTGGAGCAGTCGCAGCGGATCAGGGTGACCCAGGTACGTTCGAGCATCGGCGGTACGCGCCGTCAGCGTGAAGACGCTCCAGGTCGCTCGGCCTGCGCAGGATCCGCCAATCCGTCGTCCGCGAGACAGCGCTGTGCGCGGCATGATCGCCACGGTGTCGCATCTGTCACCGTTGAGGAGGCCTGAATGGCTGACGCTGGAAGACCGGGCCGGCGAGGGCCCCGAGAACGAGCAGAAGAGGCGCGGATCATCAAGCTGCATGACCTGCGCCCCGCCCCGGGGTCCAAGAAGGCTAAGACCCGAGTGGGTCGCGGTGAGGGCTCAAAGGGCAAGACCGCCGGCCGCGGACTAGGCACTCAGCGCGCCGCCGGGTGCGTCCTGAGCTTTCGAAGGCGGCCAGATGCCGCTGCACATGCGCTTGCCCAAAACTGCGCGGTTTCAAGAATCCAACCGGGTGGAGTACCAGCCCGTCAACGTCGGTCGATCGCCGAGCTGTTCCCCGTCGGCGGCCTGCGACTGTCGAGGATCCGTCGCCAAGGGCGCCGTCCGCAAGGGCCGCCTGGTCAAGGTCCTGGGCTCGGGCGAGGTGGATGTCAGGCTCGACGTCGTCGTCGACGCCTGGTCCGGCTCCGCCAAGGAGAAGCTCGAGGCCGCCGGCGGCTCCGTGACCGCTCGCGAGCAGGCGGTGGACGCCTGACCGGGACGCGCTGATGACCGGACCTGCCCTGGGTGGCGCGGCGTCGCTGCGCCACCACCAGGCGGTCTGCACGTGCGGCGTGCGCGTTCCATCATGCAAGCTCCGCCGCGTGCGCGCACGGCGCGGGGACCGGCGAGCGTGACGGACACTTTGTTATGACCGGGCGGCGTCCGTTAACAGCCGCCGAATGCAGGGTAGTGGCCAGCGGCGCTTTCCCGGCGCCGGAGCGCCAACGCGCCCGGCGGATCGGGTCGGCGGCGCCCCTGAGAATCTTCCGCGACTACAGGAGACCGAGTGCTCAGCGCGTTCATGCAAGGCGTTCAGGACGCCCGGACCTCGCCCAGCTCCTTCTTCACCCTCGGCATCGTGGCCCTGTTCCGCCTCAGGTCGATTCTGCCGACCCCGGGCGTACGGCTAGTAACGTCGAGAAGTGCATCGGGGAGAGTCAGGACGCGCTGCTGAACCCGATCAACATCTTCTCCGGTGGAGCTCTGCTTTCAGCTGGGTGTGCCTGCGCTGGGCATCGCGCCCCACGTCACGGCGTCGATCATCATCCAGCTGCCGCGCGTGGTGATCCCGCACTTCGAGGAGCTCTCTACAAGGAGGCGGTGGGCACCGCCAAAGCTCTCTGCAGCACACGCGCTACCTCACGATCGGCCTGGGCGTCCTCCAGTCCGCGACCATCGTGGCCACGGCCGCCAACGGCAAACCTCTTCCAGAACTGCAGCGTATCCGTCGTCCCAATGACTCCGCCTCAACGCCCATGCGGTCATGGTCGTCACCATGACTGCTGCGCACCGGCCTGATCATGTGGTTGGGCGAGCTCATCACCGAGAAAGGGCATCGGCAATGGCATGTCGCTGCTCATCTTCACCTCGATCGTGGCGCGCATGCGCAGAACCTGTTGTGCATCATCAGGGTAACGGCGGCGTCTCGAGTTCCTCATGCGTCGTCGCCGTGATCCTCGTGTCCACCCATCGCTGTCGCTCTCATCGAGCAGGCCACGCGCCGTATCGGTCCAGTACGCCAAGCGCATGGTCGGACGGCGCCAGTACGGCGGCTCGACCACCTACATCCCCATCAAGATCAACACCGCGGGCGTCATCCCGGTCATCTTCGCCTCCTCGATCCTGTCCATGCCTCAGCTCGTCGCTCAATTCGGCAGCCCCGCCAGCTCGTGGGTGCAGTGGATCGACAAGAACCTCCAGCAGACCGCGCCGGTCTACCTCGTCGGTTACGGCGTCCTCATCCTCTTCTTCACTTTCTCTACACCGCGATCACCTTCAGCCCGGAAATCGCGGACAACATGAAGGCGGCGGATTCATTCGGGATCCGCGCCGGCGAGCCGACGGCGCGCTACCTCGGATACGTCATTAACCGCGTGACGGTGGCGGGTTCGCTCTACCTCGTCGTCCTGGCCCTCCTGCCGACTATCGCGGTGATGTGGCTGCGCCTGTCCCAGAACGCGCTGTTCGGCGGCACGACCATTCTCATCATGGGCGGTCGGAGTCGGCGCTTCAGGACGGTCGAGGAGATCAACTCCCAGCTCAGCAGCGCCACCACGAAGGGTTCCCTCGCGAGTGCACGCATGGTCCTCCTGACAGCGCCTGGGCCGGCAAAGGCACGCAGGCGGCCCCGCATCTGCGGAGCGCCCGTCCATTCCCGCCATTTCCACCGGCGATATTCCTTCCGCGCCACGTCGCCGGTGCCACCGAGCTCGGCAGGCGGGCCCAGCAGTACATGGACGGTGGTGAGTACGCGCCGACTCCGCGACCAACGCGATGGTCAGGAGCCGGCTGGCAGTCGACGATGCCGCGCGGGGCTTCGTCTGGACGAGCCACTGTACCGAGGCGCAGGTTCACGAGTTGGACGCCATCCTGGCCGCCTCCGGTCTCCGCCCTCGACATCGTTCTGGAGATCACCGCCGACCTCGAGGCCCGTCGTCGCCCGCCTCCTCCACACGGGCGAGTGAGCGGAATCGTGCGATGACGACGCGAGGTCGGTCATCCGTCACCGCCTCGAGGTCTACGCCGAGCAGACGGCGCCGCTGGCCGCGCTTTATCGCGACCGCAGGCCGCTCGTGCAGGTCGACGGCATCGCTGCCGTCGACGCCACCGAGCGCATAATGACGGCGCTCGTTCCCCGACTCAGCGCCCGCGGCGTCACGGCCTGAGAGCGGGTGCGCGGGGTCGGCGACCCGCGCCGAGGCTGCGGCTCGATCGACCTCCCACCGATGACGCCCGGGCCGCCGGTAGCGGCCCTCCCCACCCTCACTGTCCCGGCACGGCCGGCCTCTCGGCCAGTGTCCCGTCACCCACACGCAGGAGGAAGCGGTGACGACGCGCACCGTCTTGAGCTCAAGACGCCCGATCCAGGTGCGCCACATGCGGCGCGCGCGGCACTTGTCGTCGCCGATCCATCCGCCGCGCTGCGCGAGGCGGATGCGTCCGAAGTGACCACCGCAGAGCGACGCGGTGAGCGCCGCGACCATTCGCGGCGCCGGCGCCCGCTCGAAACTTCCTGGTACTACGACCACCCGGCCACCGTGCGCTGTTTCGGTCAATGAGGAGGTCGCGCGGCATCGGGTGATCGGGTGCTCCAGGAAGGGGATCTGGTCACCTTTCGACTGCGGCGCCTGCGTCCTCGACGTATCGACGGGACAGTGGCAGCGATGCCGCGCTTCACCACCGTCGTCGGTGCGGGCGCTACGCCAGTCCGGGCGGTCTGGATCTTGGACGCCACGACTCGCCGGGCCCGTGGGCAGCCATCGCCCGCTCTCGCGCGCGCCATCGCCGGCGAAAGCCCTCAGGCGGGCCGGGCGCCTGAACGACGGTGGGCGACGCCGTTGAGACGTCGTCGCCAAGGCCCACCGCAGTACGGCGTTGAGATGGGCATTCTTCAGGAGTACGTCGGTCATGGGATCGGCACGGCCATGCACGCGGCGCCCGACGTCCTGAACTCACTCGGTACGGCGCCGCCCGCACTCGCGCCGGGCATGAGTGCCTCCGCCGTCGAGCCGATGCTCACCGCCGGCGATCCCGCGAGACCCGCGAGCTCGACGACGGGTGGACGGTCGTGACCGCCGACGGATCCCGCCGCAGCCCGGTGAGCACACGGTGGCGCTGGTCCCGGCGGTATGTGGGTGCTGACCTCCGACAGCGGGTGGGGGCTGGCGCTTTCTGCACTCGAAGCCGCGTCCACTGCGCTGAGCGGTCGTGCTCCGTTGAACCGGACGCTCACGAGAGCACGCCCGCTGGCGGCCGAGCGAGCTGCGTGGTTACAGCACTTTCGCGCTGGTGCTGGATCTCACGTGGTGGTCGGCGAGACGTTACTGTACAGGCAGCGCTCGGTGCGCTCGTAGACGGGCCTGCGTGCTCGCGTCCGGTGTTCATCGCGTTCCGCGCTTCGTCGTGGCACTGGTGCAGGATCGAGCAGGTGAGCGTGCCGGCGCAGGCAGCGTTGTCGTTGGAGAACCCGAGCAGAGAGAGCACCGACGGAGGAACATGGCTGGTGAAGGGACGGCGTCGTCGAGGTCCGAGAGGATCGCCGTCAGGCCTTCGAAACGTCGATGTTCGGGTGGAGCTGAGCACTGCACGTCAGTGCTCGCGCACATCTCCGGCAGATGCACGGCAGCGATGACATCCGCATCTCTTCTCCCTGAGACCGCGTGGTCGTGTTGAGCCCTGCGACCCGTCCTGGGCAGCCGCATTGTCTACCAGCTGCGGTGATAAGGTCCTCCCCGTCCAGGATGACGGAAGGAACATCGTGAAGGTCAAGCCGGAGCGTCGATGATCTGTGACACACTGCGAGGTGATTCGTCGCCACGGTCGTGTCATGGCGTTACATCTGCGACCTTCGGCACAAGCAGCGTCAGGGCTGCGCACGCTCTGCCTGCGGCCGCACGATTGGCCCATCAGCGTCCCAGCGGCGACCGGCTCGCGCCGGCCCGCAACAGTCCCGGAGGCCAGCCGCTCTGTGTCAGCATGACGGAGGAGACGGTGACGATCTCGGAGCACTGTGAGAACGACCGTGGCACGTGCTCGGTGTCGATCTGTTCGCGAGAAGCGAGTCGAGATCGCCTCTCACCATATCTTCGATCGGCCGTACTCGTGCGGATGCGACCCTCCCTTGTTTCCACGTCAATCCCGACACCTGCGTTATGCGACCTCTCGAGGACGAACTGGTCGCCCTGCGCGAGCCACATCAAGCGGTTATCGCGTCGAGGATCTGCTGCCGTGAAGTTCAGGCCGACATCCGCCGCAAGATCCGAGATCGGCGGCTGCTACCAGGGCCTGCGGACACCGTCGGCAGCCCTGCCGGTCCACGGCCAGCGCACTAGACCAACGCGCGCGCGCGCCGCAAGCGCACCGTGGCTGCAAGAAGAAGGCCGTGCGGCGCGGTAAGCGGCGTAGTCATACGCGGGCCCGCCCGCCGATGGGTTGACGTCGACCGAAGATCAGTAGCGGTTATCGGGCTCGCATCGCCTGCGCGCGCAAGTTGCGCGCCGTAAGGACCGCAAGAACGTCACTCACGGTCATGCCTACATCGCGCTCCACCTTCAACAACGACGATCGTCGTATTGAAGGCCGACCCGCACGGCAGCCGTCATCGCTCGCCTCCTCCGGCCAGGTCGGCTTCAGGGGCTCGCGCAAACTCACGCCCTACGCCGCTCAGCTGGCCGCGGAGGTCGCCGCCCGTCTGCGCAGGAGCACGGCATGAAGAAGATCGACGTCTTCGTCAAGGGTCCGGGCTCGGTCGCAGAGACCACATCGCTCCCGAGGCCGCCGGTCTGCGGTGGGCTCCATCACGGACGTGACCTCAGGCTTCAGACGGCTTGCGCCGCCAGCGCCGCCGCGTCTCGAGCCCTGCACCGGGCCTGCAGGAGGCCGGCGGGAAACTAACACGATGCAGGCGCCTCGATACGCCAGCGCTGGCGTCGCCTTCGGCGAGACGGGCCGGGGACGGCACCAGCCGAGTGCTGAACGGACCCGCCTGGCGGGCAGGCAACAGCCGCCGTCCGGGATGAGTCCCGAAGGCGGCCGCACTATGAGAACGGCACGTCATCTAGCGGGCGCCGCGACGAAGGATACCCAGTGCTCATCGCACAGCGACCCGACGCTCGAGTCAGTCGAGGAGGACCGCCGTTCGTGATTCGTCATCGAGCCTCATTGAACGGTTTCGGCATACACTTCCTCGGAAAGCTCCATGCGCCGCATCGCTGCTGTCGTCCATTCCGGGCGGCCGTGCACGTGTGCGCATCGACGATCCCGCACGAGTTCCGCACCATCGCCAGTCAAAGAGGATGTCGCGCCAGATCATCCTCAACACATCGCGGAGATCGTGCTCGAGCGTTCGATCGAAGCCCGCCGTCATGTAGCCTGCGCCGTCCGGCGGGCATCGCCGTCACCGCGGGTGATATCCTCCTCTCCGCCGGCGTCGAGATCCACAATCCGGGCTGGTCATCGCCACGCTCAACGAAGGGCAGAACTCGATCGAGCGGTTGACGGTCGAGCGCGGTCGCGGGCTACGTGTCCGCCGGAGCAGAACAAGGATCTCGAACGCAGTCTCCGGCATCTCCCGTGGACTCCGATCTACTCGCCGGTCAAGCATGGGTCTCCCTACGCCGTCGAGAGGGCCACCCGGCGTCCGAGCAGGCGCGCGACTTCGACCGTCTCGTCGTCGACGCTGCAGAAGCGCCTCCATCACGCCGCGACGTTGGCCTCGCCGGCGGCACGACGCTGGTCGAGCTTTCGGTCGCCCGCGGTCAACGCTGGAAGCGCTGGTGGGCATCGAGGTCGACGGCCTCGCCCGCGGACCAGGCTTCCAGCAGCAGGATCTCGCGCCTCGCGATCGACGAGCTGGACGGTGCAGGCCCGCTCCTCAACGCCCTCAAGCGGAGGGATTCACACCGTCGGTGAGCTCGTTGCGCGCAGCGTGGTCTGGATCTGCTCGACATCCACGCAACTGGTGCCAAGTCGATCTCTGAGATCGAGGAGAAACTGGCCGAGCGCTGTCCTCAGCGGCTCCCTTCGATCGACGACGTCTCCGAGAACGCGCACCAGCCCCCAGCTTCAGCGACGTGCAGCAGGCCTGAGCCCGCCCGCCAAGGTCATTCCACCCGAGAGACACACGTGCCCCGCCCACCATGGCTGTCTGGCGGCGTCTGCCCAGCACGAGCGCACATGCTGGCACAACCGCGCACGGCAGCTGTTCATCACGAGTCCATCACGACGACGCAGGCCCGCGCCCGCCGCCTGCGTCCTCTGCGTGAGAAACTCTTCACCAAGGGCGCGCGCGGCGACCTCCCGCCCGCCGTACCGTGATGAAGAAGCTCACCGGACAGTACGCATGTCTCACCGTCTCTCTGCGATGAGCTCGCCCTCTACTCGCCACAATGCGTGACGTGCGGTTACATTTCGCTGTCAAGACTCTGCCGCGCAAAGTGTCGATAACGCTCCTATGGCCCGTGCATCTCTCGTGCTCGAGCCCGTGGCCAGCGAAGGGAGGCCGTGGCCGACGCGCCGCCGGCACCGCCAGGAGGGGCGGCCTCCGCAGGGGTCCACGGCGTCCCGCGGAAGAGCGCGCAGCGGGCCGAGGAGGGCGGCAGCTGCGGCCCCGACCGACGACGCCTCCTCCGCCGAGGCCGACACACTGAGCCTCGTACGCCGCACCGTGTCGATCAGCGTTGGCGCGAGCGGGCCCACTTGCTTTCCGTCGCTTTCGTGTAATGACATGTTTGTCGTGACAAGACTCACGCACAGCGATAGTCTCATGCAGTTCCACTTTCGCTCATCGATCGCGCGCTGAGGTGAATTCGATGTCCAAGTCGTAATCCAACGCATGAGTTCCCATGCGGAACATCGATCCGCGCATTGGAGCAGGCGCGCTGCCTCGCGGTGGTACGGCGCCTCGTCGGCGCTCTCGCCGCGCCGGCCTCGCCATGCGACCTGACGCGGCGCTGGCCTCACCCGCGGCTCTGTAGGCCTCCGACGACGTCACGGTCTCCACATGTCGACCACCCTCGGAGAAGGCCGAGACGTGTCGGTCAACCTCACCGCCGACTGGAGTGCCGACCTCACCCGACCGCGGGCAGACCACTCTGCCGTCACCTTGACATTTCGGCGACGGCCCTCAGAGCGTCTGATGGCCTCGACAGCTCAGTCGCTGACGCTCCCGACGTGTCGATCGGGCGAGCGTGCCGCCGCCAGGACACGACCCTGGGTTACCTGCACCCTCAGCAAGAACGTCGGAGCAGTGGAGGCACGCCGACGGCGGCCTAGTGCCCAACGGACGGCTGACTGACCGGGCCGTGGGCAAAACCTCCCTGAGCGTCACCGTCAACGACCGGACCGCCACCGTCGTCGGCGACGGCAATGGGACGCACCTGCGACGCCGGCTGCGGCGGCGTCACCACGCCTCCGGCGACACAGGACACCACATGTCCGGCTGGTTCGTATTTCGATTAGCGAGGACGGTACTTCGACACTGGACCTGGGACGTCAACGCCAACGGGTCCAAAGGAGTACGGTCGCTGATCACAATGCCACGTTCCAGAGGTCGCCTGCGCGGACCGACTGGACCAAGTCCTGAAGCCTGCGAACGTGACCACCAACGGCGACTCCGCACTGGACGGTACTCCTCCGCCGACGCATGTGTGCCACGCCCGCTATGTACCACGCAGACCACGACGACGGCGCCTCGAACACGGCGACGGTCAGCGGCAGCAGTACGACGCCACAGACCGACGCGCAGGCGGATCGGCGGCGGTGACGGCGTCGAAATGTCGCGTCCTCCGAGCACGACGTTCCCGCGAGGCGGCGACGCGTCCGCCTCGCCCACCCGACGCCCACCCTGTCGGAGACGCTCGTGCTCCGGCGGTCCCGCCCAGCAGCACGCCGGTGGAGTCCGCTCCGGTTGCCACCTCCTCCAGCGCGCCACCCTCCATAGACGCCGGGACTCGTCCTCGCCCGTACGTGCAGCGCCGTCGCCGCCGCCGGTCTGGTCGCTGTTGCCGCCATGGCCGCGGTGCGCGTCGGGCTGGCCGTCTCACGCCGTCGCGCTTGGGGCGAGCTGCGCCCTGACGGTGCCCTGCTGCGGCGCGGGTGCGCCGATCATTATTACACGCAGTCCCCGGCTCGCATGGTGAGACTGACTCTGTCACCACCAGACGCCGCGATCGTCATGACCGGCGGCCTCGGTCGAGCGCCGCCGGTCGTCTCGCGCTCAGGGACGGCGCGACCGGGACGACCGCGGGAACCTCATGAAAGCGCTGGCGGGACGCTAGGTAATCGCCGAAGCCCACCTAGCTTCCCGCCATCGACACGAAGGTTCCCCAGTGATTCCCGGTTCCCGCTCCCTGGTCTCCCTGCCTCGGCTTTCCCGTACCGGCGGGCTGCCAGTCTGCTCATCGTGCGGCGGCGCTGGCGCGCCGCCTCGCCGTCTCCGGCCCCTGGGCGGCGGTCGCGGCCCGAGACCCGTGAGCGTGCCTCAAGGCGTCTGGCGCCTGGGCGACTCCTACGCCTCAGGAGGCGGGATTGCTCCTTACGCTCCGGGACGGACGGCGCGGACGGGAACGGCTGTCGGCTCGACCGCCGCCTATCCGCGGGTCGGGCAGGACGTCGACCAGCGGTTGAGCTTCCACACGCCTGCGCAGGCGCTCGCACGAACGATTTCTGGGCCAGGCGCGGGACGGGCGGCAAGCCGATCGCTCGGTCAGGACACGGGACTGGTCACGCTACCATCGGCAGGAACGACGTCGGGTTCGCCGACGTGATGCGCTGACCGTCGACGGCCTGGAATGCTGCCGTTCAGACCTGCCACAGCGAGCGCATCACCGGCCGAGGTCAAACTGCGGCGCTCGACGCGCTACGGGCACGAGCGCCAGGCGGATGTGCGGTTACGACGCCATCTTGGACGACATCGGATCGCGCGCTCCCGACGCCGAGGTCGTCGCCGTCACCGCCCTTCGGCCGAGGGCGGCGGGGAGGTCTGTCCGACCGCTGCGAGGCGTGAAGAAGGCGGACCAGCGCTGGATGGTGGAAGACCAACGGCTCAACGGAATCGTGCAGGCCGTGGCTGGCGTCAGAGGCCCTCTTCGCTGATCCGTCGGCCGGTTTCGCGGGCCACGAGCTGTGCGGGCAGAATCAGGCCTGGTTCCGGCGGTCGCAATCACCGTCCCTTCCACCCACGCAGGACAGGCGCCGCCATCACTCAGGACATCCTCACGACCCTGGAGCTTGAGACGGACGAGCCGCCGCACCCGGCTGGGCGGACGCAGCGCACTGAGCGGACATGGAGGCAAACGAGCGTCCGACGGGGGAGTCGCCGTGACGCGCTCGAGGCGATCGGTGTCGCTCGACGCCTCCCGGATCCACCGACGCCGACGGACGGATCGTCGACGTCGACTGGTACGTCGGTGCCGACGGCTCGCAGAGGTGCTTTCACGGGGAGCAGGTCGACGCCGCCGGTACTGCCGGTGAGCCGACCTCTGTGACCGCCGTCGTCACCGACGACAGGGGCCCTGACGAACTTCGTCACCCGGGTCGTCCCGTCTGCGCGCGTGAGACCGACGGCGGCGCGGTGGGACGGATGTTGTCGTCTACGGTACCGAGGTGATGCCCGTGTCCTCCGTCGACCTCGGCACCCTGGTCGCTGAGCACCACCGGTGAGAGGTGCAGGACGTCCAGGTGGGGACGTCGACGGCGATGGTCTGGACGATCTCGTCGCTCCCGGCCGCGCCCGAGGCGCTGACGGCCAGCTGTGCCTCCGCGCCTGACCGACGGCGACGCCCTGGATGTCTGCGTTCAGGCGGATTCGTGAATCCGGCGGGTCGAGTCGGCTCCAGGTGCGGGCCAGTCCCGACACGCAGGCGCCGCCGGTCATACCGGCTTCTGCTGGAGACCACGACCACGTCGTCCCCGATCCGGCCCAGCTGGAAGGCGGTGATCCTCCGTGAGTCTCCGCCCAGGTACAGGCGGTCCCACAGGCACATGCCGCCGCAGGGCGTCGACGACTCCGGCGCACGCGCCGCGACCAGTCGCGCGTCCCCAGCCGCAGCCGCTCGGTGCTCTCTGATGTAGTCGTCGTAGGTCAGCAGCGCACCGGCCCCTGGGAACTTCGACGTGAGGGGCGAGCATCCCGTTGTCGAAGACCGCGTTATACCAGCCCCGTCCCCAGGGTCACGATCATCTTCGTGCCTGTGGCCGGTGACGACCCTGCAGCCGGCGACTTTCGGCGTCGCTGAGGACAGACGCAGGGATTGCCAGACGGGTGCCGACGGCGCTGCCACATGTCGAAGCGGGCCCACTGCTCGACCAGCTCGGGCGGGACCGGGCGAGCGCGAACCGTCCCTCGTGATGTAGTGAGGTGGCGAGTGAGCCACCCGTGACTGGATCATCCCGGGCATGCCCACTGTGACGCGGTCGCTCAGCATTGCTCGGCCAGACCGCGATCGTCCTCGACGAGCTGGTGGAGGTGATGTAGAGGTGCGTGACGGCGCGGGAGAGGATGGCGCCTCGGCGTCGAGCACTGCCGAGCCTTGATGCCGCCGCCGCCGCGGTCGACGGAGAGTGGTGTCGGTCACGGGCACGACGTTGCCGTTCGACCGCGCGGGAGGTCGCGGCAGGCCTCGGATCGGCCAGCAGCCTGGTCGGCGGTCGCGGTCCGGGCCGCCCGGCTGTGGTCGAATGAGGCCATGACTCGATGCCTCCCGATGACGCGCGCTGCCACTGGGCGCCGAGTCACCCTCCGGGTGCGCCTGGACCTCGCTCACGACGGCGCGCCTTCGGCGGCTGGGCCGCCCAGCCGGGACTGGCGCACCGCTGAGGGAGTCCTGACAGCGGCGCTGTGAGCACCGTCCTGCGAGTTCCCGGGAGGGCTGACGGTCGCCGGCCGCACCGACGCCGGTGTGCACGCCGCCCGCTCAGGTCGCGCACCTGGACGGTGCCCGTCGAGGCGCGGCGGGCGCTGGCTGAGGCGCAGCGACCGGACGCGCCTGGGCGCAGGCGCTGGGCGACCCGGCTGGCGGGGTGCTGGCCTCGTCGGGCTCTTGCGGGGCCCCGCAGAGCCGCCGACGTCGTGATCACCGGTGCGAGTGGTCGTCCGGACGGCTTCGACGTGCGCGCTTCTCAGGCTCTGCGTCGTCGCCACGCCCGGCACGGATCGCCGACGCTGTGTCTCCGCGACGACTGCGCCGGGGCACGTGCTGGCTGGGTGAGAGCCCGTCTTGACGTGGAGGCCGCGGAGGCGAGCGCCGCACGGCTCCGCGAGCACGACTTCGTCGTACCGCCGTCCGGCGAGCCGAAGCATTCGACGATCCGCACTCTCCGTCCGGGCTGACGTGGCGTCGAGTCCGGACCGGGCGGCGACGCAGGCCTGGTCGTGCTGAGTGCACGACGGCCGGCGCCTTCTAAGCCACTCCATGGTCCGTTCGCTCGTCGCCGGGCTCGCCGTCGGGCGGGAGCAGACCGCCGGCGTGGCCGCGAGCTGCTGACGGGGCACTCGCGCGAGGTCGCCGCGCCGGTCGCCCCGCCGCACGGGCTCATCCTGGAGCGGTCGACCACCCGGCGACGACGACCCGGCCGGGCGGGCCGTCCGGGCAGGCTGCTGCGGCCGCCGGCCGGCGGGAGCCGCTGCGATCCAGGAGGACTGCTGCTGCGCTGATCCAGCACCACTGCCGCCGATGGGCGGCGGACGGCTACGGCGCGTGGATTCACGGTGCACCATGGTGCGGTTTCTTTGACTTTCGTGCGTGCGGTAAGGTGAGCAACCGTCGTGCAGCACGTGAATCGCATCCGTGGTGTCATCCCACTGCTTGGGTCGCCGGTGCGCCGACCACTCATCTGACTCATGGTGGTCTCGTCGTTCACGCGATGGCGGCACTAACGCTGGAGCCGGCGCGCCACCCGCCAGAGAAACGAAGGCAGCGCCCGATGCGCACGCACGCACCGAAGCCCGGCGACGTCGAGGAGGAACTGGCGCGTCATCGACGCCACCGGACGTCGTCCTCGGCCCGTCGCGTGTGAGCCGCTGACTCTGCTCCAGTAGGGAAGCACAAGCCGCAGTTCGCTCCCAGCGCCGATTGCGGCGGATTACGTCATCATCGTCAGCGCCGACAAGGTCGTCCTGACCAGCGGCTTGAGGCCGATAGGAAGTTCGCTTCTCACCGTCATCTCGGGCTGCGGCGGTCTCACGAGGCAGTCTCTGCGGAGCTTCTGGACAAGCGCCCTGAGCGCGCCGTCGAAGAAAGGCCGTCAAAGGCATGGTGCTCCACGACGGCTCGGCACGTCGCCCAGTCAAGGGCTCCGGTCTCACGCGGGCGCCGAGCACCCGCACGTCTCACGCAGAATCCGCAGGCCTTCGAGATCACGGTCGCCCAGTGAGCGCCTTGGCACCGGGCGCACCGCGACAAGCAAAGGACACATTGTACCAGCTTGAGACCGCTGTCAATATCGATGCGCTGGATGAGGAGATCGCCCGCTTCCAGCTACACCACGAGGATCGCCGGTTCACCGAGGGCCGCGCACAGCCGATCCGTCACTGCTCCGGGTGCGGCCGGCGCCGCAGGAGGCATGGTCGCCCGCGTCCGCCTCATCAGGACCGGCCCGCGGACGCCTCAGCGGGCGCAGTCTGGAGGATTACTCCCAACAAGCTGCACTCAGCAGCCTCGTGCGCGCGCCCCTTCACCATTCTCGATCTCGAGGGTCGTTTCGACGTCGTCGCCGCGATCACGGGCGGTGCTTTCGGTCGAGGCCGCACTGCGTCTGGGAATCGCCCGTGCTCAATGACATCGACCGCGAGGCCAGCCGGGCCGCCCTCAAGAAGGCCGTGGCTTCCTTGACTCAGCGACGCCCGCGTCGTCGAGCGCCGCAGGCCGGCGTGCGCAAGGCTCTGCTGCGCGCCCGCAGTACTCCAAGCCGCCGAAGTACGGCTGGCCGGCTCGCCGCGGGCGATCCTCCCGCGTCCGGGCGACATAGCGCTCGCCCGCCACGCCCGTCGCGTGACGGGCGGGCGGAGCGTGTCGCGCCTCCCGCGCGGGGGCGTGCCCGGCCGCGGGGTGAGACGGGCACCAGGGAGGCCGGAGGACGTGGGAGGATGAGCGTGCTCGCCAATGCTACCGATCCGCATGAATCCTCATATAAACCTTCCCGATTCTCGCAATTCTCACGCACACCCTTCCGCAGGAGGAAATTCGCTCATGGCGACGTCTTCGGCACCGATGGCGTGCGCGGGTCTGGCCAACGACCTGCTCACATCTGGCTCGTATGAAACCAGGCTACCTGGCGAGTGCCGCCGCGCGTCGTCCTCACTGGGCAGACGCCCGCCGTCAAGCGCTCCCGGACGGGTCGCCCGCACTGCCATCACGTCGGACGTGATACGCGCGCATCCGGCGGGTTCCTCGACCACGCCATCAGCGCCGGTCTGGCCTCCTCCGGCGTCGACGTCACCCGCGTCGGCGTCCCTGCCCACCGGCAGTCGCTCACCTGACCGCCACCGGGACATCGAGCTGGAGTCATGATCTCCGCCTCCCACAATCGCTCCAGGACAACGGTCATCCGTTCTTCGCCGCGGCGGCTACAAGCGTCGTTGGCGCCGTCGAGGACGAGATCCGAGTTCTGCTCGGACGTGTCGAGGACCTTACCCGCAGGGCCGGCTGAGACGCGTCGTCAAGGCGGGCGAGACGGTCGCCGATCAGAAACTCCATCAGCATCTCGTCGACTCTGTGGCCACCGAACCCGACGGGCTTTCGCGTATCGTCGTCGACGCGCCTCAACGGCGCGGCGTCCAGCGTGTCGGCCCGGCCGCTCTGCGTTGCCGGCGGCTGAGGTCATCGTCATCAACGCGCCTCCCCCGGACGGCCTGAAACATCGCGTGCCGACTCGCGGTTCGACCCATCCGGCTCCGGCTCCAGAGCTGCGCGCGCGCTCCGTCGCGGACATGGGTGTGGCCTACGACGGCGACGCCGACCGCTGCTGGCACGTGGACGCCGCCGGCGACCCTCGTCGACGGCGACCAGATCATCGGTCCGCTGGCCGTGGGCATGACAGTGACGACACGCTGGGCTCCGACACGCTCTGTCGTGGACCGCTTGAGCAACCGCGGCTCATCCTGGCCGTGCGCGAGCACGGCATCCGCACTGTGCGACCGCGTGGTGGCCGCTACGTGCTGGAGAAAGATGCGTCGCCGGCGGTTTCACCCTCGGCGGCGGCGGTCAGGCCACGTCATCGATATCCCTCCACGCCACCACCGGCGATGGGTGTTGACTCCTGCGCGTGGCCGCCTTGGCTCAAGCGCTCGGCAGGACCCTGACGGAACTGGCGGACATCGTCACGCCTGCTCCAGACCCTCATCAACGTCAGCCGGGTGTCGACAAGGGCGCTGCCGGCACCAACGCGGCCGTGCAGGAGGGGCCGTCGCCGACGCCGAGGACAGCCTCGGCGAACTGAGCGAGTTCTCTGCGCCCTCCGGCACCGAGCCGCCTCGTGCGTCATCGGGTCGAGGCCGCCACCAGACGGAGGCGGACCAGGTCGCCGGTGAGCTCGCCGGCGTCGTCGAGGACAACCTCGGTCTGTGAATCCGAGGCGAATTCGTCCGGTCCCGGCGCGGCGGTCGATCTTTGGATGCCGTCGCCGGTGCGGAGGCGATGAAGGAGGATGGCCCCGTGAGCGCGGGCCCATCGGCTGTCCCTTCTCACCGCTGAGCCGACCTGGCGCGGCAGGGGCTCTCAGCGGCCGGGCTGTCGATCCGCTCGCCGTCCGCCGGCGGGTGAGGACGCGCCTGGACGGGTGACAGCGCGCTCATTGCGGCCCGTGGCCGGACGACCGACCCATCCGTTGCGCGCCCCTGCACGTCGTCGTCTCCCGGGCGCGCGCTCGTGGGGAGGTGTCGTCGAACGCGTCGGCGACGGCTACCGCTGGCGCCAGCGCTGCCGGTGGCGGCGGTCAGATGCCTGAGACCTTGGCGATCGGGCGGTCGCTCAGGCTAGCGCTGATGCGAGCCGGTGGGACCGGGTTCTGGAAGCTGACCGATGACCTGCACGATGCCGGGCCGAGGCCGACGCCGACGACGTCGCGCCCGTGGCGGATGCCGCGCCGCTTGAGTGGTGCTGGCGCGAACGGGCTGCCCGCGAGTGCGTGGCGGGCCCGCGCGACCGGGCGCTCGCCTTGCAGAGCCACGGGCGAGTGCCGAGCGGGCCCTGCCTCTGCTGCGCGCCGCCGCCCGGCGCGACGGCAGCGACGAGGCGGTCCTAGCCGCCCTCATGCGCGCCGTGTCCTGGACGCGCCCGCCCGCGGCCGCGCTCTGGTGATCGATGAGGATCATCGTCGCCGTCTGCGCGGGCAGGGCGCCGTGCCGGGACCCGCCCTGCGCGCCGCCCACGAAGCGGTTCTGGCCGCTGAGGAACCCGGTGCGCGCTGCGGCCTGGTTGCCGGTTCCCGACCATTTCCTCGGCCGTGAGGCGATGATGCGCGTGTCCTGGGGGCTTTGAGCACTCACCGGTTGGTCACCATCACCGGGCCGGGCGGGGTCGGCAAGACCACTCTGGCTCGGGCCGTGGCCGCGCGCAGTCGCCGTCCCGCCGTCTACGCCGTCGCGCTCGCCGAGGTCGATTCCGGAGTCGATCTGCTCCAGCCATGCATCGCTCAACGCCGTCGGGAGCCCGCTCGCGCCGATGCCGACCCCGTGCGGTTGTGCAAGCGTCCCGTCCTGGCCCGCAGCGTCTCTGATCCTGGATCACTGCGAGCACCTGGCGGACGAGGTCGCCGATCTTGTCGGCCCGCTCCTGGTCGGCTGCCCGGACCTGCGCGTGCTGGCGACCTCGCGCCGCAGGCTCGACCTGGGGGCGGAGCACGTCCACCGCCTGGAGCCGCTGGATGCAGCTGCGCGGCCTGCCGGGTTTCCGCGGCGCCTGCGCGCCTGGGCATGCCCGCTGACCAGGTCATCGACGGCAGGGACTTGAGGCCCTGCTGGAGGCCGTGTGGAGGGATCACGCCGTCGAGCTCGCGGCCGCCCGCACTCGCACCCTGTCGGTGCAGGATCGCCAGGCAGGCCGCCGGGCGTCGGGATGCTCACCGGCGCGCGAGATGCGCGACTCGGCAGCGCACCTGACCGCGGTCATCGAACGGTCCCTGGAACCTGCTGGACGTCTGCCCGAACGGCACGCTCTGGCCCGCTGGCCCTCGCTCGCCGACGGTTTCACCCGCGGGGCGGCCGAGGCCGCCGTCGGGCCGGAGGCGCCCGACCTGCCTCGACGCCCTGGTGACCCATTCGCTGCTCATCGTGCGCGACCGCGGGCTCGCCCCGATTCCATATGCTCGTCACCGTACGCGATGTCGTCCTGTCGCGGCTGGCCGACTCCAGACGACGGTGCCGGGCCAGCGCGCCCCTGGCGGGACTTCGAGCGCTGAGGTGTGCTCCCAGGTCCGATCTGCCCGTCGGCGCCGGCGCACTTCGGCGACATGCCGGATCCGCAGGCGAAGCGCAGCGACCGCGTCTTCCGGCGGCTCGCGGGTGATGAGGCTGCGTTGCCCGTGGCTCGACCGACTTCCTCCGAACAGGCGACGCTGGCGCTGACGCGGGCGTGACCGGACATTCGAGGGATGCGATTTGTCTCGCCGGCGCCGCCCTTCTGCGGCTTTGTGGAGCGTCACCTGGGGGTATACGAGCGCGTTGCGTGGCTGCGGTCACGCCTCATCAGGGTCGCCGCCCAGCCGGCTGGGGACTGCGCGGCAATGAGGCCGGCCTCGCCATGTGCCCCTGTGTGCCACGTCGGGGCTTCTGCCGCCGCTGTCCGCGAGATTCGCTCATCCCTGCGCCGGTCGCTTCTCGACGGCGAGAGAGACATGGCCGCCGTGCAGGCTTTCTCCTGCTCGCCCGGCGGGCAGTGGCCTGAGCTCATCGCGGACCGCGGAAGCCCTGCGCCCGGGCGGCGGACGATGCTCACTGTGCCACCGAGCTGGAGAACGAGCCCGATCCCGACGCGCGCGCCTGACGTCATCGAGGCGCTCCTGGACCTGTCTCCAGGCGCTGGCCCGGCCGGCATCGACATGTTCGAGCTGCAGACCCACTGTCTCCAGATCCTGGCGTCGCTGGGTCAAGCTACGACCGCCGTGGAGGCGTAGCGCGCGCGCTGGCGCTCCTCGATCGAGTCCCTGCCGATCCTACTGGGGCGGCGGCGTCGGACGGCGCTGCAGCCTTGCGTTTCAGTTCTGTGCACGGTCTCGCCCTCGATCCCCCGTCAGGGAGGCTGCCGAGAAACATCTGGACGATGCTGGAGGCGACGATGGTTCGGTAACCCGCGTTTCATCTTCTACTCCGTGCGCGCGCTCGAGCTGATGCTGGACGGCGGGAGGCCGCCCCTCATCCGGCGCGTGAGCTGCGCTACGCCGGACGCTGGCGCACGGTCATGGGCGCGGGGTCCCACAGAGCTCTGCACGTCCTGCGTGGCGCCAGGTCACCGACGTCGAGACTCGATCAGGGCGACGCCGTCGGGCCTCGACGCCGCGGGCGTGCGCGCGCGCGGGCCGTCCCGCTCCTGGCGCGACATGCTGACCGACTCCACGCGCCCGCAGCAGCGACGATGCACCCACGATCATGGCGCCTGCCGCCGCCATGATCGGCTGCCGACCATGGCTCGGCGCGCAGGCGGGACCATGGCTGCACCTGGGCGCCGAGCTGAACTGCTTTGCCACCGGCGCTGGCGGTGGTGGAGCCAACCAGACCTGCCGCCTCCTGTCGCACCGCTATCTGCGTGAGCGCGCGGGAGTGTGTGGATGCTCGAGTCCCGGCCGATGCCGAGGAGCGGATCCGGCCGTTGGACCGCGTCGCGCACTGCGCACGACAGGCGGCCTCGCGCGCGTCGTCTGGCGGGCGAGGCCGCCTGGAGCGATATCATCGCCCGGACCCGTCGATGTCGTCTGGCGTCCAGCGCCCGTGGCCCAGGCGCGTTTTCCGTCAGGCGTCGCGCCGCCGGTAGCGGATCACCGTCGACGGGGCCGCGGCGGCCGGGACCGGGAGGCCGATGAGCGATCGGTGCCGTACGTCTCGGCCGAAACCCGTCGTCGTTCCGTCCAGCAGTATCGGCAACCGTCGACCGGTGTGCGAGATCGGGCCAGTCAGCGCGAAGGCCTTGAGCCCAGCGGCAGCGTTGAGGTGGGTACACCATCGCGTTGGACAGGAAATGGGTCGGCGAGACATGATGATCACTGCGAAGGAGGTGACCACCGCCTGCCGAGGAGAAGAGCGTTCCCAGCAGCAGGAAGATCCGGGCGATGGCCCAGGCGCAGGCCGTGGCCAGGGCGATGGCGCCCAGCGCGGACCAGCCGCTCTCGAGCCGGTAGCCCAGGGCGACGCCGGTGAGCACGTGGTCAGCGAGGTGCACGAGGTAGCGCGCAGCACGTCGGAGACCATATGCCGCCAGGCGCGACCCGCGACATCGGCAGGTGCGTAGCGGTCGAAGACTCCCTCGTCCGCGTCCTCGCGCAGGTCCACACGCCCACGCTGGCCCGTGGTCAGCGCGTTTATGATGATCGGTCCGGGACGATCGTGGGCAGGTGGTCTTTGACACGGCGATGTAGCTGCCTCCAGAAGATCCTCGCCGAACATGGATGGCGAGCATGATCGGTTGGAGGAGGATGCCGGAGCCTCATGTGATTTGCGCAGCATGGTGATCAGGAGCGCCATGCCGCGGATGAGAGGGTGTCGGATGATCCGTGCTTCGCTGAAGCGGAGGCGCCCGATGAGAAGGCGGTCGGCGATGCGGTAGACGCCGCCGAGATGCTGGCAGTCATGACCTGCCCTTGGCGTCGCGTGAACGGGCGAGGATGAGAGTGACGGCGAGGGATCTGAAGCCCGCGGCGCATCGCGCGGGCAGCGGACGCCGCTTAGTCGCCGTCGTCCGAGCCGTGTCCGGTCGGGACATGAAGACCGAGTCCATGCTCTCTGGGCGGTCAACCGAGAGACGGTCCGGGGAGCAGGTCGGCGTCGCTGGTGCCACGAGCACCTCGGTGTCACCGCCGAGGCCCCGCGTCAGCGGTGTGCTGCAGGTGGACGCCCTGGTCGACGACCGCCGCGCTCCCTGGTCACCCGCTCGATGACGGCGGCGGTCGCGGCCCGGTCCTCAGGCGCGGCTGGTCAGGATGAGGAGCGTGGCGCAGGCACTCGGTCGCCCGAGGCTCGTCGGGTGTGCGCCCTCTGCGATGAGCCTGCCGGTGTCGATGATGCCGATCCGGTGCGCGAGTCGGTCGGCCTCCTCCAGGTACTGGGTGGTCAGCAGTGTGGATCGCGCCTCACGCCAGCGCGGATGACGTCCCACATCTGCTCGCGCGTGCGCGGATCGAGCCGCGGTGGGTCTGTCGATGCAGATGAGCGGGGCTGGGCACGATCAGTGAGACGGCCAGGTCCAGCCGACGTCGCATTCCGCCGTGTCCGCCTCGCCCGCTTGCCCCGGCGTCGGTGTGAGGACTGAATGCGCCAGCAGTTCATCGGCCCGCTCGCGCGCCCTGGCGCCTGCTCAATCCCAGCAGGCGGCCGAAGAGCCGCAGGTTCTCGACTCGGTGAGTGTCCCGTCGACGCTGGCGTACTGACCGGTGACGCCGATGAGGCTGCGCACGGCGGCGCTCGCGGACGATGTCGTGCCCCAGGACCCGGGCCCGCCCCTGCGGGCGCCAGGAGAGTCGTGATCATGCGCAGCGTCGTCGATTTTTCCGGCGCCGTTGGGTCCCAGGAGTCCGTAGACGATGCCGTGGATTCCAGGTCCAGGCGGTCGACGGCGGTGAAGGACCCGAAAGGTCCGGGTCGAGCCGTCGGCCTGAACGGCCGGGGACGTCGCCGACCGCGCCGATGTGCGTGAGGGTGTTCGCGTCGTTGTCCGTTGTGTCATGCCCCGAGGCTGGGCCCTTGCGGTTTCAGGTTTCCTTCTCACCGGTTTCGGCGAGCTCAGCCGCGCGATGATCCGGCTCGGAGCGCGAGGCCTTCTTCAGGGCCGCCTCGTAGCCTCGTAGCACACAGTGCCTCCACCCGTTCGCCTTGCCGCTTTCGTACACGGTTCTGCACACGAACAGCAGGTCCTGGGTATTGCTGCAGCGTCATGATCTTCCGCGTGAGGATGTTCCTGCGAACATGCGCTTTCATCATGGGTGCCGACAGCGCGACGGCAGTCTGTAGGGGAGCAGCTCGCCGCGGTAGTTCCGCAGGTTGACGCCGCCCGATTCCACGATTCTCGAGGTTTCGCGGATCGCTTTCACGACGCGGGCGAGCATCGTGGTGGAGCCCATGAGCCGGTCCGCGGCGCGCGACGTGTCGTCGATGTCCCCTGCACATTCCGCCACGGCACCGACGCCGGCATTGATGGGCCATGTGCAGCCATATCCATTCGAGCATGTCGAACGGCTGCTCGAGTCCGATGCTGCACGAGCGGAAGAGCTCCTCGATCTCCCGGTAGTTCGATCAGCGCCGTGTCCTCCCGTTCGGAGTACGATGTGGTCGAACACGCAGCAGCTGAGCGTCTCCCCGTGATGCTCCCTCCTGCGACGGTACCCCAGGATGAACTCGCGGCCGGCCATGAGGTTGTTCAGCCCGCGCGTTCGCCCCAGAAGCCGCAGCACAGCAGCACGGGTCCGCGGATTCCGTTCGTGTCGAGGTCGTTCATCACCTCGGCGACGCCGCCCGAGGGCACGGAGACGACGATGAGGTCAGCGGCTCGCGCGTCCTGCGGCGAACGGTGTACCTGCCGTGCGAGTTCGACCCCTTCGAGTCGGTTCTGCCGTCCAGGAGCTCGATATCGAGCGAGTCGACGGCGGCCCTTGCACTGCTGGCGCGCACCAGGTGCCTCGACGTCATGGCCGGCCTCGTGAGAAGAGGTAGCCGTACGTCGTGCCGATGACGCCCAGTCCGACCACAGAATATTCATGCGGACGCCCTCAGTCGCGCTGCTTTCGCCATCATGCCCCGAGGCTGCGCCCTCGGCTTTAGGCCGGCTCGAGCGGCCCTCCCGCCCTGTGGGCGGGCTCGCAGACCCCGACGGACGACCGGCGCGGGCGAACGGTCCGCCCCGCTCAGCGCAGCCCGCGCGCGCCCATGTGGCGAGTATCGCCCGCTCATCTCGGCCAGGTCCGGTCGCCGGTGAGAGTCTCGCTGGTCACCGTGGTGGAGAACATCGCGAGACGATCGCGGCGACGTCCGCGAGCTCGGGTCCGGAGACCTTCGGGTTGCGGGCGGCCAGGACGTTCACCAGCCGCCGTGGAATTCGGTGGGCCCGTGCGACGGATCTCGAGCTCGTCGGCGCTCGTGCGGGCGTAGAGCTGGGCGAAGTCCCGGTTGGCGGTCTTGAGGGCGTGGACCGGGTCGATGATGCGGTTCACGACCTCCTCGGGCCGCAGGTCGGGGCGGGTCAGGGCCTCGTCGTCGACGATGGCGCTCAGGCGCTCGGCGTAGCGCTCCCACAGGGCGGAGGCGATGTCCTCCTTGCTCGAGAAGTACCGGTAGGGAACCGGGGAGATGCCTGCCCGCGTGGCGATGGCGTTCGTCGTCGTGCGTTCGTAGCTGACCCGGCCACGACCCGGGTGGCGGCGTCCAGGATGAGTTCCATGCGCGCCCAGCCCGCGGCGTTGACGGTACTGCCGAGGACGGCGCTGATCGGGGTGCGGCGGGTGCTCGGGTGAGGCGGCGGGCATGGCACCGAGGCTAGGGGATCGGCATCGCCGGCCTCAGCAGTATGTGAAAATACGAGTATGAACTCGTATCATTTACGAGTAACTACTCGTGTTTGGAGGACGTATGCGTCATCTGGGGAGATCTCGATGTCAGCGACATCGGTCTGCAGCTGCTTGGGCATGGCGACGGCTCACGGGCGGCTCGACACCGCCTCGCCTGTCGGACCGTCGCCCGTGCCCCTGAAGCCGGATCACTCTGTTCGACACGGCCGAGATGTACGGTCGCGGCTCCAGCGAGTCCGTCCGCGCGCGGTCTGGGCGGCACCGCGATAACGTCGTCATCGCGACCAAGACCGGTATTCGCACCTGCCCGGCTCGGGCTGCCGGTCGGGTTCGACGGCCGACCCGAACGCATCCGCTGTGCGATCGACCGGTCCTGCGCCGGCTCGGAACCGATCGCATCGACCTGTACCACCTCCACCGCGTCGACCCGACGGTGCCGGTCGAGGAGTCCATCGGCGCCATGGCCGAGGCCGTGACCGCCGGGAAGATCCGCCACCTGGGCGTCAGTGAAGCCGCGCCCGACCAGATCCGCCGCGCCCACGCCGTCCACCCCTGACCGCCATCCAGATGGAATGGTCCTGCTCACCCGCGACCCGGAGGCCGGGCGCGCTCGCCGTTGCCCGCGAGCTGGGCATCGGGATTGTGGCCTACAGCCCGCTGGGGCGCGGCATGCTCACCGGCTCGGCCGCGGCGACCACGAACCTGCCCCTCCTGGACTTCCGACGTCTTCTGCCCCGATGGCGGCGCGCCAAACCTGATCGAGAACCCGTCAGGTCGCCACGTCGCAGGTCGCCGACGAACTCTGGGCGTCCCCCGCGCAGGTCGCTCGCCTGTTGCTGGCCAAGGGCGACGACGTCGTCCCCATCGGTACGACCAGCCGCGCCATCTGGCCGCCGACCCGCCGCCCGTGACGTGCGCCTGACCGCGGATCAGCGCGAGCGACTCGAGAACGTCGTCGCCTCGGGCCCCCGGTACTTTCGACGGCGGCAGCGCCCCTGAGATGATCGGAGCGGGCCGGTGGGCCGGTCCGAGCCACTCAGATCTTGCGCAGCGTGACCCGCGTCATGTGGTGGTCGGCGTCCTTGCGCAGCACCAGGGTGGCGCGCCCGCGGGTCGGAGCGATGTTCTCCCGCAGGTTCGCTAGGTTCACGGACTCCCAGACCTCATCGGCCGCGGCCAGGGCGATGTCGTCGGGGACGGTCGCGTAGCGTTGGACGTAGGGACGGATCCTGGAAGCCGTGCGCCTGAGCGTCAGGAAGCGGTCGAGAGACCAGCGGCGGATGTCCGCGGTCGGCGTCGACGTAGATCGAGAAGTCGATGAAGTCGCTCACGGCCAGGGCCGAGGTCTCTCGCCGCGCGACTCGCGCGGTTGTGGGTCGGGCGGGTCGGCCCGCGCGCCTGCGTGGCGCCGGTTGGAGGACGTTGACCCTCGAGCACCAGGGACGTCCGGCCGTTCGATCGCGACGGACCGCGGGCAATCGACGTCGTAGACGGTGTGGAGTACACGGAGCTGACCCGCTGGCCCCGACTTTGACGGCCGCGACGAAGTCGAGACAGGGCCCGCGGTGTGGTGACTCCGGAAAAACCCTTGCGGGCCGTCAGGCCGCGCTCCTCCAGCACGGCGTTGGGAAGCGGAAAGCTGTCGGTGGTCACCAGCGCGACCTTTGCGTCGGGGAATCGGCCCAGCAGGTGGGCGATGAGGCGGGTCACGTCGACTTGCCCACCGCCACCGAGCCGGCCACCGCGACGACGAAGGAGTCGGGTGGGACCCCACGTCCAGGAAGTCCGAGATGCGCCGGGCGCGCTGGCGAGCCGTTGCGATGTAGTCCTCCAGCAGAGCCGCTGCGAGGCCGGTAGACGACGTCGACCTCCGCCAGGTCGATCGGGTCGCCTGAGCCGCGCAGGCTCTCCAGGTCCGTCTGCGTCAGCGGCGGGAGAGCGGTCGAGGCCAGCGCGCCACTGGTCGCGGCCGAGCCCTCTGTGACGGCGACGGTGAGGGCGGCGGCGGAATGGCGGTGTCGGCACGGCGGTGGCGGCGAGTCACCGGGCAAGTGTGCGCATCTGCCCGATGCGCGCGCACTCTGCGGGCATTCCGCAGCCCGAGATGCCGCAGGTCTCACATGGTGTACGAGGCGCATCCGTTGTCTGAACGAGGCGGGCGTGGTTCCATCATCACATGTGGAATCGTCGGCCACGTCGGCCCTCAGACCCCGTCGGACCGCTCGCTGACCGTCCTCATGGACGGCCTGGGGCGCCTGGAGTACCGCGGTTACGACTCGGCGGGCGTGGCCCTTGTCGGGCCCGCCGGCCTCGACATCGTCAAGACCGCGGGCAAGCTCGACAATCTGCGCGCCGCTGGCCGCCGACCCGCCGCGCCCGGCCGTGACCGGCATCGGCCACACCCGCTGGGCCACCCACGGCGGGCCCACGACCGTCAACGCCCACCCGCACCGCGCCGGCAATCTCGCCGTGGTCCACAACGGCATCATTGAGAACTTCCGCCCCCTGCGGGCCGAGGTCGAGGCCGCCGGTCGCGAGCTGGTCTCCGACACCGACACCGAGGTTGTCGCCCACCTGCTCGACCTCGATCTGGCCGCCCATCGAGAAGGCCGGGCAGGCCGCCGACCCCGGTCCCGACGCCGTCGCCCTCCTGCTCGTGGAGTCCATGCGCGCCGTCACCGCGCGCCTCCCGAGGAGCCTTCACCCTCTGGCCGTCACGCCGCTGGCCCCGGGTCGTCGTCGCCGCCCGCGCTCCAGCCCGCCGGTCGGGCTCGGCGACGGCGAGAATCCCTGGGCAGCGACGTGGCGCCCTAGGCTTCACCTCGCGCCGCCGAGGTCGACGACGGCCAGACCGTCCTAGCTGACCGCCGACGAAGTACGGGTTCGGGACGAGGATGGCTCGGGCTGTCGCGCGACCGAGTGGGAGATCTCCTGGGACGCCTCGGCTGCGGTCAAGGGCGGTTACGAGACCTGTGGACAAGGAGATCCATGACCAGCCCACCTGCCGTCGCCGATACCCTGCGCGGGCGGGTGGACGAGGAGGCGAGCTCGTCCTCGATGAGATGCGCATCGACGCTCAGTGCGCAGCGTGGACAAGATCATCGTCGTCGCCTGCGGTACCGCCGCCTACGCCGGGCACGTCGCCAAGTACGCCATCGAGCATCCGGTGCCGCGCCGGTTGAGATCGAACTGGCCCACGAATCCGCTACCGCGACCCCATCGTGAGCGAGAAGACTCTGACGGTGCGATCTCCCGGTCGGGGAGACCATGGACACCATTCAGGGCCTGTGCCACGCCCGCGAGCAGGGGCTCGCGCGTGCTGGCGATCGTCAACACCTCATGGCTCGGACTCATCGCCCGTGAGGCCGACGCCGTCCCCTACACCCATGCCGGGACCCGGAGTCGCTGTGGCCTCCACCGCGCTTTCCTCGCCCAGATCACCGCCTGCGCCTGCCGGGCCTCTACCTGGCCCAATGCGCGGCAACAAGTGGCCTGACTGAGGTCGCCGACTACCTGGCCTAGCTCAGCAGGATGCCCGCCAAGATCCAGCGGGTCCTCGACGAGCAGGAGACGACCGTCCGCGAGCTCGCGGATTTCGGATCGCCCTCCTTCCTCTTTCTGCGGGACGTCGGCTTCTCGGTCGCCCTGGAGGCGCTCAAGCTCAAGGAGCCGTCTTCGTCCACGCCGAGGGCTTCGCCGCCGGCGAGCCTGCCACGGTCCCATCGCCCTGGTGGAGGAGGGCCTGCCCGTTTTCGTCATCGTGCCCACGCGCCGGGCCCGTCCTGCACGACAAAAGTCATCTCCAACATCCAGGAGATCCGCCCGCGGCGCCCGCACCATCGTCATCGCCGAGGACGGCGATGAGGCGGTCACGCCCTCGCCGACCACGTCATCCGCGTCCCCCAGACCCCCACGCTCATGTGGCTGCTGACCGTCGTCCCCTGCAGATCTTCGCGGTCGCGCTGGCCGAGGCGAAGGGCCCTCGATGCTCGACCAGCCCCGCAATCCCGGCCAAGTCCGTGACCGTGGAGTGAGTCGCGGGGCGAGCCGCCTCTCGCGGCGGAACGGGCCTCGGACGGGCGGGTGATTCGTGCGAGCGGCGATGCGTGACAGCATGGGGACGTGGGCACGACGAGCACGGTCACCGCACCCACTCTTCGCCCGGACACCGCCTACATGCGCCGGGGCCGTCGCCGAGGCCGAGCGGCGCCTGACCGCTGCGACGGACCGTTACATGCACCACGCCGCGCACGCCCCTCGCGCTCGCGGCCGTGCGTGAGCTGCAGATGCCACCGCGGGCCGGACGAGGGCCGGGCGTTCTCCTGGTCGGGGGAGGGCATAACGGCGGCGACGCCCTGCTGGCGGGCGCGCTCCTGGCTCGTCGCGGGTGCGACGTCACCGCGGCAGTGGCCACGGGACGCCCCCACGCGGCCGCCCTGAGGAGGCCCGACGGGCCGGCGTGCGTCGGCCGCTTCGCCTCCGGCCGCGTGCGAGCACGCCGCGGCGGGCGGCGCCGACCTCGTCATCGACGGCCTGACCGGCATCGGCGCGACCGGCCTTCTGCGGCCGACGGCCGTCGAGCTCGTCGCGCCGCTGATTGCCGCGGGACGCCGGGGAGCACGCGGGTTCCGTGTCCTGGCGGTCGACGTGCCCAGCGGCACCGGCGTGGACGACGGCACCGTGAGCGGCCCCGTGCTGAGGGCGGACCTGTCCGTCACCTTCACCTGTCTCAAAGGCGCTCACTGCTGGCGCCGGCCGCCGGCGCGTGCGGCGCGTCGAGGTGGTCGACCCCGGCCTGCCCGTCCCTGCTGCGTCCGACGCCCTCGTTCGGCGGCCGGACGATGCCGGCCCCGGCCGCCTCCTGCGCATCCCCGATGATGAGGACCATAAGTACACCCGCGGCGTCGTCGGACTGCGGTCGGGCAGCCGCTCCTACCCCGGCGCCGCCGTCCTGGCCGCTTCGGCGGCCGTGCGCTGCGGGGTCGGCATGGTCCGCCTGAGTGCGCTGCGCCGCGTCGAGGATCTCGTCCTGGCGCGCCGGCCCGAGGTCGCCGCATCCGGCCGCTGCCAGGCCCTCGTCATCGGCCGGGCACCGACCCGCCGACCCGGAGTGCGCCGCCCGAGATCGACGCCGCCCTGGGACGTGCGCTGGAGGTCGGAAGGGGCGATCGGGCGCGCCCGGCGCCGCCTCGAGACCCGTCCCCGCCGTCATCGACGCCGGTGCTGCCGCTGCTCGCCGAACGTCTGAGGGCCGGCGCCCGATGCAGCGCCGGGCACGTCCTGACTCCGCATGCCGGGGAGGCCGCCGCCCCCATGTCGGCGCGCGCGAGGGTTCCGTCACCCGCGCCGAGGTCGAGGCCGCGCTGGCCGCGCGCGCCCGCGACCTGGTCCGGCTCACGGAGCCACTGTCCTGCCTCAAGGGGCTCGCCTGCGCTCATCGCCTCCGCCCGGTGCCGGACGGCCCTCCTGTCGCGGCGGATCTGCTCTCGGTGGACTCCGGCCCGGGTGGCTGGCCACCGCGGGCAGTGGCGACGTGCTGGCCGGGATCCTGGGCGCCGTCCTGGCTGCGGGGCGCTGATGAGGAGCGCGGCGGCCGAGCTGTCGACTCGTCGGCGTTCACCGCACTGGCCGTGCGCCTCACGCGGTCGCCGCCGAGCTCGCCTCGGGGTGCGTCGGACCGGCGGGCGCGTGCCGGGCGCCCGCTGGCGGCCCTCGACCTGACTCGACCGTTTGCCGCACGCCTGCGCGGTGGTGGGAGGATGGCGGCGTGACCTGCCCAGCCTCCACCGCAGCATCCTCTCGGCCGGCAGGGATCGGCCGGGCCCGGCTCGGCCACCACCTCGCGGGCCGTCATCGACCTCGACGCGCTGGCGCACAATGCCCGCGTTCTGGCCGACGCAGCCGGCGTGCCCTGGATGGCCGTGGTCAAGGCCGACGCCTACGGGCACGGTCTGGGGCCTGCGGCCCTGCACCTGCTTGCGCGCCGGCGCCTCCTGGCTCGGCGTCGCCTCAGCTGGCCGAGGCTCTCCACCCGCGGAGATGCCTCGACGCCGCCGGCGTCGCGCGACCCTCCCCGACGACGGGCCCGCCCCCGAGCATCCGCGCCTGCTGTGCTGGCTCGCCCTGGTGCTCGCCCCTGAGCGGGCCGCGGCCCCCGGCTCCCTTTGCGCCGGGCCCTGAACGCTGACCTCGACCTGTCGGTGTCCACCACCGACCAGTCGCGGCTCTGGCCGCCGCCTCCGCCGCACGCCGCGCCGAGGACCCCTGGAGCCGCGGGAGCCTGATCCACCCCAGGTCGACACCGGCATGTCCCGGGCCGGCGCTGTCGCAGGCGGACTCTGCCGGCGCTGGCCGTCGCGGCCCGAGCGGCTCAGGAGGCGGGCGACGTCGAGGTGATCGGCCTGTGGTCCCACCTCTCGCGCGCGATGAACCCGACCCGGGTCCACCGAGGAGCATCTGGCCCCGCTTCCGCGCCGCCGAGACGGTCGTGCGCAACGCCGGTCTGGACTCGCGCGTGCGCCACCTGGCTGCCACCGGCGGGCTCCTGTGGCACCCCGCCTCCCGTCTGGACCTGGTACGCGCCGGCATCGGGCCAGTCGGACTGTCGCCCGACCCGCCGTCGCTACGGCGGCCGAACTGGGACTGCGCCCCGTCATGCGCCCTCGAGGCGCCTCTGACCCAGGTCAAGCGCGTGCCCGCGGGCCGGGCGGTCTCCTCACGGCGGAACCTGGATGACGCCCACCGACCGATGGCTCGGCCTCATCTCCCTTGGCTACGCCGACGGTCTGCCGCGCGCGGCTGCCTCGCCGGCCCCTGTCGCGGTCGGCGGCCGGCGCACCCACGTGGTCGGCAAGGTCTGCATGGACCAGGTCGTCATCGACCTCGGACCCGCTGACGGCTCCGATGGCGCGCCCGCCGCCGCGGGCGACATCGCCGTGCTGTGGGGCGACCCTGACCGCGCCCGGAGCCGACCCTGCCACTGCGACGGCTCCAGGAGTGGGCCGAGGTCTGCGCACCATCGGCTATGAGATCGTCACCCTGCCTGGGCGTCGCGTCCCCTGCGTGTGTCTGGGCGCCGGGCACGAGGAGGAGAGATGACCGGTCACATCCCGATGCTGGGCGGCGAGCGGCGCCACGAGACGGCCGTCGAGACCAACGGCGCCGAGGGAGACCGCCCTGGGCGAGCGCCTGGCCGCCCCTGCTGAGGGCCGGCGACCCGTCATGCCTCGGGGATCTGCAAGACCACCTCGCGCAGGGCGTGGCGCGCGCTATGGGGAGTGCGCGGGCGCGTCTGCTCCTCGACCTTCATCATCGCCCGCGTTCACCCGGCGCTCACCGGCGGACCCGACCTCATCCATGTGGACGCTCATCGTCTGGACTCCCTGGAGGAGGTCGACGCCCTCGACCTGACTCTCCATGGCCGACTCCGTCACCGTCGTCGAGTGGGGGCGGCACAAAGTGGAGGCCCTGTCGCCCGACCGCCTCGAGATCGTCATCACCCGACCCCGCGGCGGCGCGATCGGAGCGAGCGGCGCTCGGTCCGCCGTCACCGATCCGGCCGGCGCCGAGGACGGACGGCGCGCCGTCACCATCACCGCGATCGGCCCGAGGTGGGCCGGGCGTCGATCTGACCCGTCTGCGAGCATGAAGGGCGGGCACGTGCGCATCCGGCGGCGCCTGACCGGAGGGCTCCTGATCCTCGTCCTCCTGGCGCTCATGCTCCGGCCCGGCCCGCAGGCGCTGGCGCAGACCGTCTCACCCGCTCCGGCGCCGACCGGGGCGGGCGCGCAGGTCCAGGACTGGGCGGACGGTCCGGGACTGGACCTCGCCCGCCAGGCTGTCGGCCCGACGCCTCCGTCTCGCCGCCGATCGAGGTGGAGACCTGGTCGACCGGCGTTCTCAGCGCCACCGATCTGGACGACCCCACCGAACCGACGTCGACCTGGGCCGCCGTCATCTCCTGCGGGCAGACACCGGTCGGCGTGCTCGTCATCGACGCCGGGACACGACGGACGTCGGGAGCGGCGGCGAGCCGCAGCCGTCGGGGGACCGTGCAGGATGACGCCGTCCTGGCTGGGGCGCTCGCGGCCTGCCCGAGCAGGCCGTCGTCCTGCGCGAGTCGGTGGTGGCCTCCGCGACGGTGGAGCGACCCGCTCGTGTCCTCGGCCCCGTCGCGGGCGCAGGCGGGACGAGCACGCCAGGGCCGAGCGGGCGGCCTCGGCGGACTACTCCGACCCCGTCCTCTCGGACGCCTGGTACGCCCTGGACGACGGCCCTCGTCACGGCACTGGACGAGCAGGCGGCATCCGGCCCGGCCGGACCGGTCGACCTGTCCTCCCTACGCCCAGGTGCTCCGTGAGCGCGCACGGCAGCTCCGACATCGACGGCTCCGAATCCAGGAAGTCCCTCGAAGCCTGACCTGGGCATCCTCTATACCGGTCTGGGGGTGCTCGTCATCGGTACGCCTGTCGTCACCATCACCTTCGTGCACGAGCGGCGCGTCCTGGCGCTCTGCGCGAGGCCCCTCCTCGACCCGGACCGAGGACCCCGAACCGGCCCCGTGAGCCGCCGCACCCCGGCCGTTGGCGAGGGCCTAGGCTTGTGGTCGTGCGCATCGTCTCCATCGACTCCTCCCTCGGCTCCAGTCTTCTCGTCGCCGATGCGGGGCCCGGTACCGCGGGCACGGCCCTGAGCGTGCTCAGCCGTGCGGAGCAGTCCAGTCCCCGCCGCCACGCCGAGTCCCTGGGGCCATGCTCGCTCGGGTCCTGCTGCCCGGGGGTCGCCGATCATCCGCTGGACGCCGTCATCGCCGCCACCGGTCCCGCGCCCTTCACCGGTCTGCGCGCCGGCCTGGTGACCGCCCGCGCGCTCGGGCGCGCCCGCGGCGTGCCCGTCCACGGCGTGCCGAGCCTGGACGCCGTCGCCCGCGCCGCCTTCGACGAGATCGCCCGTGCCGGCGGGGCGGCGGGAGAGCGTTCGTGGTCACCGACGCCCGCCGCCACGAGGGTCTACGCCGCCCGCTACCGCGCCCGGGGAGCCGATGACGTCGAGCCCCTCGACTCTCCGGCAGTGCTCGCCCCCGATGCCGCGGTCCGGCTCGGCGGCGTCGATGCCGTGGCCGGCTCGGGCGCCGTCCTCTACCCGCACCTGGCGGCCGGGCGTGTGGTGCTCGCACCCGTTTCCGGCGACCCCGCCGCCCAGATCCGCGTCGCTCTGACCCGGCTCGCCGATGCCGGGCCCGGAGCGGTGCTGCCCGCCGAGCCGCTGTATCTGCGTCACGCCGACGTGCACATGCCCGCCGGGCGCGGGCGAACGCTGTGAGAACCTCGAACCGGCGCGCCGCGTCATCACGACCGTCCGGGCGGGCGGGCCGAGCCTCGTGCGACGGCGTGCGCCTGCGACCCATGGAGGAGCGCGACCTTCCAGCGGTCTGCCGGATGGAGACCGCCCCTGTTCGGGGCGGAGGCGTGGAGCCCGAGTCTGCTGGGCGCCGAGCTGGCGGCCGCCACGGGTCCTCACGCCGACCGGTGCTACGTCGTCCTCGAGCGCGGTCACGGGAGGGGTCGACACGTGACGACGATGCCGCCGGTGGTGACGGAGCGGTTCTGGGATACGCCGAGCTCTGGTTTGGCGATGGCGCCGGGGACGCTGATCTGCTCACCATCGCCACCCTCCCGGCGGTTCGTCGGCGGGGTTTGGCCGGCCCCATGCTCACCCACCTGCTGCGGTGCGCCGGCGAGGCCGGCTGCACCGGCGTGCTCCCTGGAGGTCCGCGTCTCGAATGCCAGTGCCCGCAGTCTCTACGTGCATCACGGCTTCGTTCCCGTCGGCTCCCGACGGCGCTACTACCGGGAACCGGTCGAGGACGCGCTCGTCATGCGCGCATCCGTCGGCGCGCAGGACGACGAGCCCGGGCGACCCGGGCCGACGGGCGTCGTGGGGCCGGTGGGGGTGGAGGCGGTCGACGCCGGGCCGGCGTCCCGGCCGGGCCGGCGCTGAGCGGGTGAGCACACGTCGGACCGTTGCGTCATGATCATCATTTGACCGACAATCTCCTCACGGAATGTGCGCGGCCCGCGTTCCGTCGGCCTGCTCGGAGGGGCTCCGCGGGCGGGTGTGATCCGGGTCTCTCGGCGTGATGGCGGGGGCGACCTCGGGAGAGGCGGCGGACGGCGCGATCTGGGACCATCGGCTGGCCCGATCTCGCTAATCTGCTCTCGTGGTCAATACGTCTGTTCCTCCAAGAAGAAGAGGGCCGCGTTCTCGACGACGGTCTTCATGAAGCGCCTGATGGCCTGGTCGGGCCTCTTCTTCATCGTCTTCGTCCTCTTCCACGCTTACGGCAACACTCACTACTTCGAGGGCGAGATTGCCCACGACCACTACGCGTACTTCTCCCGCGCGAGCTGCTCGTCCCGATCGTCCCCGCACGGCGGCGTGCTGTGGATCCTGAGGGTCCTGCTGCTGGCGTGCCTGGCGGTCACGCCGGCAGCGCCTTCCACCTGTGGATCCGCAACAGGAAGGCGCGCGGTACGGACAGGTACGCCGTCAAGAAGCCCGGTGCCGAGTACTTCGCCTCCCGCTACGCCATGCGCACTATGCGCTGGGGCGGCGTCATCCTGCTGCTGTTCGTCGTGGCACATTCTGCAGTTCACCACCCTGACGCTGACCCCCGGCGGTCACTACGAGCACGGGCGCGTACATGAACATGTGGTACGGCTTCCAGCTGTGGTGGGTCTACCTCATTTTACCTCGTGGCACTCGCGGCCCTGTGTCTGCACGTGTGGCACGGCGTGTGGTCCGCTCTGCAGACCCTGGGCGCCACCCGCGGCAACACCGTCCCCTTCGTCCGCCTGATTGCCTTCATCGTCGCCTTCGGCCTGTTCGTCGCCTTCATGTGCGTGCCCACCGCCATCCTCCTCGGTTGGTGCCGGCGCCCATGGGCACCGCCGAGTACGCGATGAAGGCCACCGAGGCCGGCATCGTCCTTTCCCACTGAGAGTGAAGACCATGACTGAACCTCATCGAGGGCCTGTCACCGAGGGCGAGGAAGATCGCCGACACCAAGGCCCCCACGCCGTACCGATCTCCGGCGCTGGGAGCAGCGCAAATTCGAGGCCCAGCTCGTCAACCCGGCCAACCGTCGTAAGCTCGACATCATCGTCGTCGGTTCCGGCCTGGCACGTCGGCGCCGCAGCCGCCTCTCTGGGCGAGCAGGGCTACAACGTCAGCGTTCTTCTACCAGGACTCCGCTCGGCGCGCGCACTCCATCGCCGCCCAGGGCGGCATCAACGCCGCGAAGAACTACTGCAACGACGGCGACTCCGTCTACCGGCTCTTCTACGACACGGTCAGGGCGGCGATACCGCGCTCGTGAGGACAACGTCTACCGTCTGGCCGAGGTCAGCACCAACATCATCGACCAGTGCGTGGCCCAGGGCGTGCCCTTCGCCCGTGAGTACGGCGGCCTGCTGGACAACCGCTCTTTCGGCGGAGTCCAGGTCTCGCGCACCTTCTACGCCCGTGGTCAGACGGGCCAGCAGCTTCTCATCGGTGCTTACCAGGCCTTGGAGCGCCAGGTGCACGCCGGCACGGTCGAGGAGTCCCGCCACGAGATGGTCGAGCTGATCCTCATCGACGGGCGGGCCTGGGGTATTGTGACCCGTGACATGGTCACCGGTGAGATCGAGACGCATCTGGCGGACGCCGTCGTGCTGTGCACGGGCGGCTACGGCAACGTCTTCTTCCTATCGACCAACGCGATGGGCTGCAACGCCACCGCTGTGTGGCGCGCCCATCGCAGGGCGCGTATTGCCAACCCCTGCTACACGCAGATCCACCCGACCCTGCATCCCGCAGTCGGGCGATTTCGAGTCCAAGCTGACCCTCAGGCGAGTCGCTGCGCAACGACGGCCGCATCTGGGTTCCCAAGAGGCCGAGGACTGCGACAAGGACCCGCGCCGGATCCCGGAGGAGGACCGCGATTACTACCTCGAGCGCATCTATCCCGCCTTCGGCAACCTGGTCCCGCGCGACATCGCCTCGCGCCAGGCCAAGAACATGTGCGACGAGGGCTGCGGCGTGGGCCCGGCCATCAGCGAGCGCGATGCAGCGGGCAACGAGCGCATGATGCGCGCGGCGTCTACCTCGACTTCTCCGAGGCCATCGGCCGTCTGGGCAGGAGCGGGTGAGCGCCCGGTACGGGAACCCTGTTCGAGATGTACCAGCGCATCACGGGGACGACCCCTACGAGGTGCCGATGCGCATCTACCCGGCGGTCCATTACACGATGGGCGGCCTGTGGGTCGACTACGACCTGGAGTCCAATATCCCGGGCCTGTACGTGGGCGGTGAGGCCAATTTCTCCGATCACGGCGCCAACCGTCTGGGCGCCTCCGCCCTCATGCAGGGGCTGGCCGACGGCTACTTCGTCCTGCCGGACACGATGAACGACTACCTGGCGGACATGCTCCGGCTGGGCAAACCGATCCGAACGCCCCCGGAGATCGCCGAGGCGAGGCGGGAGTCGAGGAGCGCATCGCGCGTCTCATGGCATTGCGCGGTACCCGCAGCGTGGATGACTTCCACATGGCGCTGGGACGTATCATGTGGGAGTACTGCGGCATGGAGCGGTGCGACGCCGGTTTGCGCGAGGCCATCAAGCAGATCCGGGCCCTCAAGGAGGACTTCTGGCGCGATGCCCGCGTCACGGGCAAGGCCGATGAGCTCAACCAGGCTCTGGAGAAGGCGGGCCGCCTGCTCGACTTCTTCGAGTTGGCTGAGCTCTGCATGCATCGACGCCCTGCACCGTCGTGAGTCCTGCGGCGGCCACTTCCGCGCCGAGTCCCAGACCCCGAGGGGAGGCTCTGCGTCATCGACGACGAGTTCCTCTATGTCGCCGCGTGGGGAGTGGGGCGGGGAGAACCAGCCGTCGATCCTCCACAAGGAGGATCTCATCTACAAGGACATCGAGCTCAAGCAGCGGAGTTACAAGTGAACATCAAGCTCAAGATCTGGCGGCAGCAGGACCAGAACTCCGAGGGGCACTTCGAGGTCTACCCGATGTCCGGCGTCGAGGAGCACATGAGCTTCCTCGAGGTCCTCGATCTGCTCAACGAGCAGCTCTTCGCCGCGGGCGAGGAGCCGGTCGCCTTCGACTCGGACTGTCGGGAGGGCATTTGCGGGCAGTGCGGCGTTGTCATCAACGGCCAGGCGCACGGCCCGATCCGTTCGACGACCTGCCAGCTGCATATGCGTCATCTGGCGGAGGACCCATCCTTCAAGGACGGCGGCACCATCACCATCGAGCCGTGGCGCTCGGCGGGCTTCCGATCCTCGAGGATCTCGTCGTCGACCGTTCCGCGCTGAACCGCGTCGTCCAGGCCGGCGGCTACATCTCGGTCAACACCGGCGCCGCCCCCGAGGCCCACTCCGTGCCGGTGCGCAAGGAGAAGGCCGACGCCGCCTTCGAGGCCGCCGCCTGCATCGGCTGCGGCGCCTGCGTGGCGGCCTGTCCCAACGCGTCCGGCCATGCTGTTCACCGGGGCGAAGATCTCCATCTGGGTCTGCTTCCGCAGGGGCCAGCCCGAGCGCCTCGCCCGTGTGGTGAGCATGCTGAATCAGCATGACGCCGAGGGCTTCGGCGGGTGCATCGAATATCGGCGAATGCGCTGCGGTGCTCCCAAGTCCGTGCCGCTGGAGGTTATTACGCGCCTCAACCGCGACATGGGGCACGCCCTGTGGAAGGGACAGAGGCGCACGCCTGAACGAGGAGCGGCGCTGAGCGGGCGCCGCTGGCCCCGGCGGGGCTGCGGTGTGCAGGGCCCGCCCCGCAGCCCCGCGCCTTCGAGGCCTTCGATGTCCTCGATCGTGATTCCGCCCGCCGCCCGGGCGGGAGGGGCGCCTCATGCTTGTACTCGTGATGGTCGTGCGGGTTGCGAGGCGCCGCTCAATCGGGCTTGGAGGCCGTCGACGACGAGGTCGATCTTGCCGTCGAGCCAACCGCGTTCCAGCCAGGAGCGGTCGGGGCGGAACATCGCCGGCAGTGTGCTGTAGCTCGGCGGGCCGGCGTCGCTCAGCCAGTCCGCGCGCAGGGGCGGCGACGCCGACGTGCGAGGCGATGGTAGTATCACCGATCATGTCGACGGCGAGGCGGAGTCCTCTCGCTCATGCCGGCGGCCGTGAATGCGCGGTGCGCGGCGCTGATCGTCTCCCCGAAGTACTCGGCCGTCCAGGGACGCCGATCAGGGAGGCGGTCGAGGCCGGGGTGGGCCTCGAGCAGCGCCCACAGGGCATCCGCCTGGTTGTGCGCGTTGCGGCGCCAGTCGGCGGGATCGGGGAGAACGCGATCCGCGTGGCGAGCTCGCTCAGGCAGGCGCGCAGCAGGTCCTCGCGCGAGGAGATGGCGCGGTACAGGCCCGAGACCGCTACTCCCAGGCGGCCGGCGACCGCCGTCAGCGTGAAGTCGGCGACGCCGATGTCCAGGGCCGCGGCGACGACGTCCTTGCGGGAGAATCCCGGCTTGGGACCGGTGGGGCGCCCGGTCTCGTCCGACTCCCGGTCCTGCGTCCGCACATGGACCCACAGTAGCGGTTGACGACGGCGCTTGTCGGCCGGAGGGCAGTCACGGTAAGGTCGACCTCAGTCAAATATGAAAGCCGTTCAGCATTAGATTGAGGCATCCAGTGAGCAGCCACGTCACGTCATCGGCACCTCGGTCCGCACCCGCCGCGCCCCGCGAGGGCTGGTCGCTGGCCGAGCACGATCCGGCCCCGTCCACCGGGGCCGACGGGCCCGGGCGGAGCGCGCCGGTCTCGCAGGACGACGCCGGCCGATCCCGCCGGGGCCAGGCCGCCCTCAGACGTCTGGGCGCCCCTGGTGCGCCCGCCCTGCGGGTCGGCCAGGTGTCGTCGTCCTCTCCGGCCTGCTGGCCGTGGCCCCCTACGTCGCGCTCGTGCGCCTGGGCGATATCCTCCTGGACGCCTACCACGCCGGTCTGGCCCCCGACGGGCAGCGGGTGCGCGGCGTCGTCATGTTCCTCGTCAGCGCCTACTCCGGGCGTCTCCTGCTGTACTTCGTCGCTCTGCTCATCACCCACCTGGCGGACCTGAAACTGCGCGACCGGCTGCGCCGCGACATCGTCGAGCGCATCTGCCGGGCCCCGCTGTCCTGGTTCACCGACTCCACCTCCGGACGCATCCGCAAGGCGGTCCAGGACGACACCACCGCCGTCCACACCGTCATAGCCCACGCTCCCGTCGAACGCCTCAACGCCGTCGTCTCCCTCTGGCACTGCTGGCCTGCGCGTGTGGATCGACTGGCGTCTGGCCCTCCTGGCGGTGGCGACCGTCCCCTGTACGTCATCACCTACTCCTTCTCCTTGAAGGGCATGAAGGAGAAGACGGTGGAAATGGACCGCAGGCTGGCGGATGTCGTCTCCACCATGGTTGAGTTCGTCTCCGGTATTTCCGTGGTCAAGGCCTTCGGGCGGGTCGGCGGGCCCACAGCGCCATCTGGCCGCTGCCGACGCCTTCGCTCGCTTCTACCGCGACTGGGCAATGCCGCTCATGACGGTCAGCTGCCCTGTCCTTCACGTGGGTGTCGACCCCGATCGTCCTGCTCGTCGACCTTAGTGGCGGCGCCCTACTCATCCACGCCGGAACGGTCACCCCGGCGCAGGTCCTGGCGGCCACTCTCATCGCCCTCGTCCTGCCCGGGGCGCTCGTCACCATCGTGACGATCTCCTGGTCCCTACCAGATGGCGGGCGCTGCCGCCCTGCGCCTGTGCGATGTCCTCGACACCCCCTGTCCTGCCCGCGCCCGCCGCGCCCAGGCGTACCCGACAACGCCCGCGTCGAGATCGACGACGTCTCCTTCTCCTACGGGGATACTCCTGGCCGTCGACGACGTCAGCCTCACCCTGGAGCCCGGCACCGTCACCGCGCTGATGGGTCCCTCCGGCTCCGGCAAATCGACCCTGGCGACCTCATCGCCCGCTTCGCCGACCCCGATGCCGGAGCGGTGCGCATCGGCGGGTGGATCTGCGCGACATGGACGAGGAGACCCTGTACTCCACCGTTTTCTTCGTCCTCCAGGACGCTCAGCTACTGGGCGCCACCGTGCGCGAGAACATCGCCCTCGGCCGGCCCGAGGCGACCGATGACCAGGTGCGCGCCGCCGCTCGCGCGGCCCGGATCGACGAGGAGATCATGGCCCTTCCCCACGGCTACGACACTCTTCTGGGGCGGGAGACCGCCCTATCCGGCGGGCAGGAGCAGCGCATCGCCATCGCCCGCGCCCTCCTGCTGAACACCCCGTCCTCCTCATGGACGAGGCCACCGCCATGGCCGATCCGGACTCGAGGCCGAGATCCAGGAGGCGCTGAGCGCCCTGGTGCGCGGCCGGACGTGCTCGTCATCGCCCACCGGCCCGCCGCCGTCCACGGGGCGCACCGCATCGCCGTCATGGAGCGGGGCCGCGTCGTCGCCTTCGGATCCCACGAGGAGCTGGTGGGCGAACCCCACTACCGCGCCCTGCTGCGTCAATCCGGCCTGCTGGAGGATGACGACGGCGCACCGGCGCCCGGGGAGGCCCATCCGGAGGCCGATGGCCGCGCATCCGGTCCCTCCCCGGGCGGCGCGCCCGACGACGAGCCGGAGGGGCGGACCGGACCCGTCGCCCCGCGTCGGTGCCCGCCGGACCGGCTGCTCCCTGCTGGCCCGCTATCACCGGCTCATGACGGAGGATTCCTGGACGCACCTGGTGAGGGGGCTCGTCCTGGGTGCGCTCAACGGCGTCTTCTCAAGTCTGGCCCTTCTGGTGCTCCTGCCCGCCTCCGTGGCCCTCGCCAGCGGGGCGCCCGCCTGGGGCCTGAGCTTCGGTTCATGGCTGCTTGTGCTCGTGGCCTGCGCCGTCGCCAGCACCGTCTCCGACTTCCGGGGACAGCGCGCCGGCATGATCGGGCGCTCGGCTTCATGCGCGACGTTCACCACGCCGTCGGCGCTAAGATCGCCCGCCTGCCTCTGCGGTGGTTCGACTCCGACACGGCCGGCACCATGTCGCGGGCCGTCAGCCAGGAGATGCTTTCATTGGGCGAGTCCGCCGCCCATTTCCTGTACAGGATCGTCTCGACGTCCGCGGGCTGCGCGGTCATCTGGATCGGCTCGTGGGTCTGGGACTGGCGGCTGGGCATGTTCCTGACCATCGGCGCGCCGGTCATGGCGCTGCTCGCTAGTTCTGGCGCGCCGTCTGCTCGACCACGGCAAGGCTGTCTCCGAGCCCGCCGAGCGTGAGCTCGCCATCCGCGTCGTCGAGCTCGCCCGGTGCCAGGGCGCCTTGCGCTCGTGCCGCGCGGTGAGGCGCTACGGACGTCTGACGGCCGCCTTCGCTGACGGGTTGCGCGCCTCCCGCCGCGCCCTGTGGTGGGCGACCGGCGGGAACCTCCTGTCCGGGGTCCCTCACCCAGATCGTCGTCGTCGGCATGATCGTGCTCACCGCCTTCTTCGCCGTCGCCGGCACCATGGGCCCTCTGCCCGCCATCGCCACCATCGGCATGTGCCTGCGCTTTACCACCATGCTCGATGATGACGGCGCCGCCGTGCTCAGTCTGGAGGAGCGCCGGCAGATGATGAACCATCTCGACGCCGTCATGGACGCCCCCGTCATGGACGAGCCGGGCGAACGCGCCGAGCTGGCCGAGCCTGGGGCGGTGGAGCTCGACGATGTCGTCTTCGGCTACCAGGAGGACGTTCGGGTGCTCGACGGCGTCTCATTGACGGCGCCCGCGCGCTCCATGCGCGATCGTCGGTCCGTCGGGGTCCGGGAAGACGACGATCGCCCGGCTCATCGCCCGTTTCTGGGATGCTGGACCGCGGGACGGTGCGCGTGGGCGGCACCGACGTGCGTGACATGCCGACGGCTCAGCTCATGGAGCAGCTGTCCATGGTCTTCCAGGACGTTTACCTCTTCGACGACACCCTGGCCGCCAACATCCGCGTCGGAGAGGCGGACGCCGCCGACGCCCAGGTGCGCTGGGCCGCGGACCTCGCCGGCGTCACCGAGATCGTCGAGCGTCTGCCCGGCGGCTGGGACGCGCGCTCGGCGAGGGCGGGCGCGCCCGTCCGGCGGCGAGCGCCAGCGCGTAGTCCATCGCCCGCGCCCTGCTCAAGCGCGCGCCGATCGTCTTTGCTGGACGAGGCCACGAGCGCTCTGGACGCCGAGAACGAGGCTCACATCGTCACCGCCATCGAGGAGCTGCGACGCACCTCGACACTCATCGTCATCGCTCACAGCTGGAGACGATCGCCGCCGCCGACCAGGTGGTGGTGCTCGACGACGACGGGCATGTCGCTCAAAGGCCGGCATGCCCGGCTCGTGGAGATCGACGGCCTATCGCGACTTCTGGACCCTGGCGCACCCTGCGCCCGCGGCTGGTCGCTCGTGAGGTCGACGGGCCGCGCGATGGGCGGGGGCTAGGGCTGGCGGGCGTGAGCGAACCACTGATCTTGGGCATCGAGTCCACCTGCGACGAGACCGGTGCGGCGTTGGTGCGCGGTCGCGAGCTCCTCGGCGACGCGGTCGCCACCTCCATGGACGCCTACGCCCGTTTCGGCGGAATCGTCCCCGAGATCGCCTCGCGCGCCCATCTGGAGTCCTTCGTCCCCACCCTGGACTCCGCCCTGGACCGGGCCGGGGCGGACCTGTCCGACGTCGATGCCGTCGCCGTGCGCGGGCCCCGGCCTCATCGGCTCACTGACCGTAGGCATCAGTGCCGCCAAGGCCCTGGCCGTGGCCCTGGACGTGCCGATCTCACGGCGTCAACCACGTCGTCGGGCATCTGGCCGTCGACGAGCTCGTCGACGACCCGCTGCCTGAGCGCTTCATCGGCCTGGTCGTCTCCGGCGGACATTCCACCATTGTGCTGGTAGGTGATATCGCCACCGACGTTGTCGAGTTGGGCGGCACCCTCGATGACGCTGCTGGCGAGGCTTTCGACAAGGTCGGTCGCCCTGCTCGGCCTGCCCTACCCGGGCGGCCGCACGTCGACCGACTCTCCCGGACGGGGGACCGCGAGGCCATCCGCTTCCCCGCGGCCTGACCGCCGGTAAGGACAGCGTGCGCCACCGCTACGATTTCTCCTTCTCCGGGCTGAAGACCGCGGTGGCCCGCTACGTGGAGTCCTCCAGGAGGCCGGGCACGAGGTGCCCCGCGCCGACGTGTGCGCCGCCTTCTCCGAGGCCGTCAACGATTCCCTGACCGCCAAGGCCGTCCGGGCCTGCCTGGACATGGAGTGCGGTGCGCTGTCGTCGGCGGGGCTACAGCGCCAACTCTCGCCTACGCGCTCTGGCCGCCGAGCGCTGCGAGGCCGCCGGCATCGCTCTGCGCCTGCCGCCCCTGCGCTACTGCACCGACAACGGCGCCCAGATCGCCGCGCTGGGCGCCGCCGCCGTGCGCGCCGGTGCAGCGCCCAGTCCCATGGACTTCGCTCCCGACTCCGGCATGCCCTTGAACATCCCGGTTGTCTCGACCGTCGGCTGAACTCCGCACCCTGCTCCCTCCTGTCGGAGGATCGGTCGCGTCCGCACCCGGCCGCCCGTCCGGCTCAGCGGGGGGCGGAGGCGGCGGGCACGTCGGAGGGCGGAAGGGCGCCCCGCCCTCATCTCGGCCAGCAGGAGACGCACTGCGGCTTCATTGCCGCATCCGGCGCGCACAGCCGACAGTTGACGCTGGTAGGAGGCTCCCGCCTCAGGGTGGCCCTGCACCCCTCCAGCTCGGTCTGGCAGCCCAGGTCCTGCGCAACCGGTGCCAGCTCGGTCAGCATTCGCGCTACGGTGTCGCTCACCAGCTCTCGTTGCCCAGCGAGTCGACGATGAGAATGGCGTCCATGCCGTACCGGGCCGAGCGCCACTTGTTCTCATCGACGTACCACGCCGGCATGACGTCCAGCTCCTCACCCCGGTCCAGGGCCCGTGAGAAGCTCCACCAGGCACTGGGTGAGCGCGGCGATGCCCGCCAGCTCAGCTGAGATTGGTGGCGGCGTCGCATGAGCGCACCTCGATCGTGCCCAGGCGCGGCGAGGGCCGCACGTCCCAGCGGACTTCGGAGAAGTCCTCGATGACCCCGGTGTGGATCATGTCCCCGGCGTAGGCCTCGAGCTCGTCCCAGGTGTTCAGTTGGTGAGGGCGCGCCCGCCGTGGGCAGCTGCTGGAACATCATGGCCCGGTTGTCGGCGTAGCCGGTGTCCTGGGCGGCCCAGAACGGGGAGGACGCGCTCAGGCACTGCAAGTGGGCGGTGCGGGTCAGCAGTGCCCGCAGGATCGGCAGGGCCTGGCCCGCTCCTCCAGGCCGACGTGCACGTGGGTGCCGAAGATGAGCATCTGGTGGCCCCACAGGCGCGTGCGGATCCACCAGGCGCGCGTAGCGCTCGGCGTCGGTCACTTTCTGCACCAGCGGGTCGGCGAAGGGGTGCGTGCCGGCGCTGATGAGATCCACCCGCAGTGGATCGGTCACGGGCAGGAGGCGGTCGAGGCCAGCGCGATATCGTCGATGCACTCGCCACGGTGCGCCGCGCCCCCTGAGACGAGCTCGACGGTGTTGAGCATCATCTCACTGTGGATGTGCTCATCGGACCCCATGCCGCGGAGGATCTCGGCGGCGCACTGGCGCAGGTCGAGGCTGTCGCGGTCGACGAGCTGAGCTCCCACTCGACGCCGAGAGTGGAGCGTTGCGAGCGGGCGAACGGCAGGGGTCGGCGGTGGACGAAACGGGCAGGGAGGGTCATAGCGGCTCCTCGACGGTTCCAGGACGGGCCGGATCGGCGGGGCTGACGTACGGGCGGTTTACGATACGGGGACGGTGGGGAGCCTCGCACGGCTCGACGACGATGACGGCACCGCGTGCTCGCTGGGCGTCCCCGGCGTTCCCGACGCGGGTCATGATCCAAGTCTCGTGAGCCTGGCCGTGCGGGCGGACGGCTGCGCGCACGGCGTCGGGCGTGACCGGCACGCCCCTGCTTGTGGAGTTCCAGGCTGCCGATGTCGTGCTCGCGGACGCGGGTCTTGAGCATCTTGAGGTTCAGGGCAGCACCTCGCGCACCCGCCATGAGTGCACGAACGGGGCCAGGGAGGCGTCGGGAAGCGCGTCGCCGCTGAGGTAGGCGATGCGGTCCCCACCGGTGCCGCATCGAGGCGCTCGGCGATGTGAGCCACGAGCCCGGCCCCTGATCGCCGCCCCGTCGGCCTCGTGAACATAGGCGCCCAGGGCCCCGACGTCGGCGAGCGGAGCGAGATGGACGGGGGTGTCGAGGGGTCATGGCGGTCGGGGTCGCGCAGGACCCGTGCGCTCGCGCGTCCCGGGGTCGTCGGACGCGGGCGGGGGTCCGACAGGACGAGAGCCGAGCGTCCCGGCCCTTCGGCGGCGAGCGGGCCGCACCAGATGCCGGCCTCGACGACCTCGCCGCCCACGGAGGCCCATTGCACGTGGGCGTCGGTGGGAAGCGCCGCGTGATCGATGCCCGGGGCCACCTTGACGCCGAGGGCTCCGACGTCATCACGCAGTGCCAGCACTCGGCCGAGGCCGGGGACCACTGCTCGGGGTCGGCGATGCGGTGCCCGTGCGACCGGCGTGCGGGGTCGGCGAAGACGGCATCGATCCCGCGGGCCGTCAGGTCGACTTTCGAGCGCGTCGGCGCACAGGACTTCAACCTCGGGGAAGACCATGAGGTTGACCGTCGCCAGCGCCGCGGTTGCCTCGTCGCTCGACGGCGAGTACTCTGAGCCCGAGACCCGCCAGCGCCATCGCGTCCCCGCCGATGCCGCAGCCCAGGTCGGCCACGTGCTGCACGCCGGCGTGCTCGTAGCGTGCGGCGTGGTGGGCCGAGACGACCAGTCTCGTGGCCTGCTCCAGGGCATCGGGCGTGAAGAGCATCCGGGAGGCGAAGGGCCCGAACTTCGCTTCGGCGCGGGTGCGCAGGCGCTGCTGAGTCAGCGCGGCCGCGACCATCTCGGGCGGGTGCCCCGCCTCGCGCAGGCAGGGCGCCCACCGACAGCACGGTGGATTCGTCGTAGGGGCGGGAGATCGGCGAGCAGGGCCCAGCCGGCGGGCGTGAGCAGTGGTGCGAGGTGCGATGCGTCCATCGGGGCGACCGCGACACGCATCGGACGGGGGCCGCCCGCCGCGACGCACCGGCGAGGGATCAGGGCCGTGTCGGTTCCTCGCCGACTCCGCTGCGCGGGGTACCGTATGCGCTGCGCCGCCGCGGCGAGGGGAGAGGGAGAGGACGGGAGTCCTCATGAGTGCATATGCACGGGTCCACGACGCAGAATCCGACTGGTCCGGGTGGTATGCGCCGCTGCGGCGGTCGTCCTTGTGACGGTCCTGGCGCCCAATGTGTGGATCCTGGTGGAGAGCAGCGGCCGGGTCAGCACCTACGGCGAGGACGGCGACACCGCCGCGGCGCCCGTGGCCATTGTCCTGGGAGCCGCTGTCTACGGGCCCCGGCGATCCATCACCGTGGCTGAAGTACCGGCTCGAAACCGCCGCCGCTTGTATTCCTCGGGGAGGGTGGACGCCATTCTGGTCTCGGGGACAACGGCCGTGTCGGTTACGACGAGCCGACCGCCATGCGCGACTACCTGGTGAGTCAGGGGGTCCCCTCCGAGGCGATCGCCTTGGACTACGCCGGTTTCGATACCTACGACACCTGTGTGCGTGCACGCTCCATCTTCGGGATCGATAAGGCGCTTCTGGTTTCCCAGAGTTTTCACCTGGGACGGGCTGTGGCCGTGTGCCGTTCGGTGGGCGTGGACGCGTACGGCGTGGGTGACACTCGGGCGACCGTCGACCGCGGCAGGTGGGCGCGCAACTGGGTGAGGGAGCGTCCGGCCGCCGTCAGGCTGCTTGGGATGTGATCACGAGGCGTGAGCCGCTGCTGGGCGAGCAGGGGAGACGAGCGTGGACGAGGCTCTGGCGTTCACGCGCGCCAGGCGCGGAGGATGACCGTCCGCATGCTCGCTGCACGCCTACGGCGAACCCGCCCTTGTTTTGGCACCGCGTTGACTGAGTGCTAATGGCGCGCGTAGATTCCTCGTCAGACGCGGGAGGGCGCCCCGGCGTCCCTCGCGGCTCGCGCACCCGTCTGACCGGTCGACCCCCGCGACGGCGATCGGACACCGTCGGGCGCGACCACACCAGTCATTCAAGACGCTCACCAAGAGAAGGGGAGGACGAGATGTCGATCTCCATCAAGCCGCTCGAGGACCGGATCGTCGTGCAGACGGTCGAGGCCGAGCAGACCACCGCCGATCCGGTCATCCCGGACACCGCCAAGGAGAAGCCGCAGGGAGGGCAAGGTTGTGGCCGTGGGCCCCGGGCCGTGATCGATGACTCCGGCAAGCGCGTTCCGGTTGACGTCACCGAGGGCGACCTCGTCATCTACTCCAAGTACGGCGGCACCGAGGTCAACTATGCGGGAGAGGACTAGCCTCATCCTCTCCGCGCGCGACGTCTCGCCGTCGTCACCAAGTGAGTCGAGCTCACTGACGCGGCCCGGCCGCTCTGCACTCGAGTCCGGTGCGGCACAGGCAGTGTGGTGCCGCTCTGAGCGGTGGCTCGACTCGCGGACGGGAGCCGCAGGGGCGTGCAGGAGGGTGACCCTTCCGCACCGCCGGACTTCCGGGCGGGTATCCGGCGGGGTCCGGAGGATCTAGGCGACCGGCGTCCTCGCCCGTTCTCCTGGCGGCTGATCCAGGCGCGGCGCTCCTCCTCGGTCATGCCGCCCCACACGCCGTAGGGTTCGCGCGTGCTCAGGGCGTGGTTGCGGCAGTCGAGGATGACAGGGCAGGTGCGCAGATGGCCTTGGCGTCGTCATCACGTTTACGGCGCGAGCTGCCGCGCTCTCCTCAGGGGTGGAAGAACCTCATGGAGTCCATACCCATGCAGGCTCCTTGGTATTGCCACTCCCACAGTGCCGTGACCGGCCTGGGGAGTCGTGCATGCTCTGCCATCACGACCCTTCCTCGCGTGGACGCGCGAATCGCAGATGGACACGTTGTGTCCGGTACAACATTAGGTACATCGTAGGGGTGAGATCAAGCTTCTGGGCGAGGATATTTTCATCGGAATCCGGCCGATCCCGGTGCGCAAGACGCGTGCGGGGGCGTCCTCATGCGGCGGATCGACTCTGACGTACGTTGGACACACTCGAGCAGATTCGCTCATCGGCGGTGCGAAGTGCACGGGTGCCCGGGCGGCCCTACGATGCAAATCGTGAGCGACTCGATCACCAGCCCCGACTTGTTTGCCCCTACTGGACTGACTTACGACGATGTTCTTCTGCTGCCCGGGCTGACGGACGTCATCCCTCCGAGGTCGATACGACTCGCGACTCAACGGCGGGGGATCTCCTGGCCACGCCGCTGCTGAGCGCGGCGATGGACACGGTCACCGAGGCTGGAGATGGCGATCGCCATGGCCCGCCAGAGGCGGTGTGGGCATCCTCCACCGCAACCTGTCCATCGAGGATCAGACTCAGCAGGTGCGTCGCGTCAAGCGCCCGGAGTCGGCATGGTCTCCGACCTGGTGACCGTCGGCCCGGACGCCAGCATCTCCCAGCGCTCGACGAGTTGTGCGGGCACTCAAGGTCTCCGGTCTGCCTCGTCGTCGACTGACGGGGGCACCTGCTGGGCATCATCACCAACCGCGACCTGCGTTTCGTGCCGCCCGAGAGGTGGGACGCGTTGACCGTGGTGAGTGCATGACGCCGCGAGCGTGCCTCATCACCGGCTCCGCCGGCATCTCGCGCGAGGATGCCAGCGCTGCTGGCCGAGCACCGCATCGAGAAGCTGCCGCTGATCGATGACGCCGGCCGCCTCACCGGTCTAATCACGGTCAGCGACTCTCGTCAAAACTGAGCAGTATCCGTTGGCGACCAAGCGACGGCGAGGGTCGCCTGGTCGTTGGTGCGGCCGTCGGTTACTGGGGCGACACCTGGGAGCGGGCCGGCGCTCTGGCCGAGGCGGGTGCGGACGTCATCGGTCGACACCGCCAACGGCGGTGCCGCCTCGCGCTGGAGATGATCGCCCGCCTCAAGCACGACCCCGTCTTCGCCGAAGTGCAGATCGTTGGCGGCCGTCGCCACTCGCGAGAGGCGCTCAGGCCCCTCATCGACGCCGGTGTCGACGCTGTCAAAGTGGGGTGGGCGCGGGTCCATCTGCACCACCCGAGTCGTGGCCGGAGTGGGTGTCCCGCAGGTGACGGCCGTCTACGAGGCCGCCCGCGCCTCGCACCCGGCTGGGGTGCCGCTCATCGCCGACGGCGGTCTGCAGTACTCGGGGGATATCGCCAAGGCGCTGGTGGCCGGGGCGGACACCGTGATGCTCGGCTCCCTGCTGGCGGGCTGCACCGAGTCCCCCGGGGATCTGGTCTTCGTCAACGGCAAGCAGTGGAAGCGCCACCGCGGTACGGGGTCGCTGGGTGCCATGAGTTCGCGCGGCCGCACCTCCTACTCCAAGGACCGCTACTTCCAGGCCGACGTCCCCGGCGATGACAAGATCATCCCGAGGGGCATCGAGGGGCAGGTACTCTACTCGGCGCGTTGGCCGCCGTCGTCTCATCGGCTGGTGGGGACTTCACCAGTCGATGTTCTACGTGGGGGCCAGTTCGATCGACGAGCTCAAGGAACGAGGTCGATTCGTGCGCATTACGAGCGCCGGACTCCGGGCGAGTCCCATCCGCACGACGTCAAGATGACCGTCGAGGCGCCCAACTCACGCCGGAAGGGAGTAGGGACCGAACGGGGATCGACGGCCGGCCCGGTGAGAATGCGACTGATGAGCGGGCCGCCGCGACGCAGGGTGTGATTCTTCGTGGATAAGAGCAAGAATGATTTCACGTCGAAGAGCAATATCGCGCTTAACTGCCGGCTGTCTGAAGACTTCACCGATCTTCTCTACATCGGCGGAGACGACCGTGCTGCGAGGACTCGACGACTCACTCACGATCGACTTCGGCATGGCGGTGGCGGCGGGGAGTCCTTGAGCCCCATGGTGGGAGCGCGGATGACGCGCGGGTTGAGGAGTTCATGAGCCATGATGAGTCCGGTGGATAAACGCGTGGTCGCACGTGTGGTCGAGTTTGCCGCAGCACGTCCTCCGGCGTGCGGGCGAGTGCGTAGGACGCGGTGTCTCACGTCCGGCCGGTAGCAGCCAGTCGAGCTCGGCACCGCGCGTCCAGGTTCATGCTGCCACCAGGCATTGAAGGACGTGGCCCAGGCTCGGTGGGCCTGCGCTTGAAAAGGAACGAGCTCATCGAGTCTCAGGCGAGCCAGCTCCGGGTGGGCCGACACTATGGCCTCCAGCACGTCGAGTGTTGCACTCGCGTCCGCTTTCGGCGGTGTGCGAGTCGTCCACTTCACGTCGTAAACCGCGCACAGGTCGCTCAGGCGTCGTTTGCCCTTGCGGTAGCGGTCGACCCACGGTCCAGGACGAGCGGGTCGAGCAGCGGGCCGAGCCCGTGTCCTAGACGCTCGCGCACGGTCGCCAGGCCATGGCGGTCGAGCCGGACTCCATGAGGGTCAGGTCGAAGGAGCCGTTTGAAGACGACCACGGGTGTGCCCCGCGCCATGGCGTCGGCCAGCGCGGTGGCGACCTCCTCGAGCACGTCGGTCGCCGGCGCCCCTCGGAGCGGGCGCGCTCTAGTGATGCCGTGAACTTGCGCCCGCGGCGCTCGGGACTCGACTCCGGGATCGAGTCAGCCATGTCGTCACCGTCTGTGGGCGCGTGCCATCGGCGTTGAGCGGTCGCGAGCTACGAGGCGGCCGTCACGAGCCGGTCGTTTTGCGGATCCACGCCCGTGGTTTCGGTATCGAGACCGAGCAGAGGGTCGATCCCGACCACCGAGCCCTGCACGACAGAGGTTGGTGTCGGCGGGAGGGACTATGACTGGGCGTTCGTGCTGCCTGCTCATGACGGGAGTGTGCCACCGGTCTACGACATGGATTCCGCCACGGACCGTCAGACATTGTGGGCCCGTGTTTCTCCCCGCGGCTGTCTGTGACCTTTCAGGCGAGGTCCCGACTCTGCGTGGTGGCCGGGGCGTGGTTCACGGTTCCAGGTCGGTCGCGTTTTGTGGTGGGGCGGTTCTGCGGTGGGGTGGGCGGGCGCGGTCGGGCTGTCGGCCGGTGGTGGGAGTGGGTCCTTGGCCCGGTGTGCTGGTAGCCGCCGGCGCAGCAGGCTCTGTCCCTGGACGACGCCGCCGCCGCTCGCCCCCAGCCGGCAGGGGCCGGTCGTCGTCACCGGCCGGCGGGGCCGGCAGCTGTGGCCTTTCCCGTGCGGGTGGTGGGGGCACAGGGCCCTTCTCGTGCAGGCGGCGGTGGTGGTGGGTCGGTCGGTGGCGGCCGGCACGGAATATCAGCGGCGATCTTGCCCGCGTCCACGGCGGAGCCTGTGGACCGACCGCACTGCTGATCAACACTACGAGCCTCAACCGAAGGCGACCAGAGCGCAGATCCCCAGCCAGAGGCGCAGAATCAGTCAGCACCGCCGAATCAGCAACCGACACCCCGCCCGACGCCGCGGATCCACACCCCGACACGCTCCTCCAACACCCGCACCGCCGACTTGTTCTGCCCCGATCGACCCATTGACCCCATCGGCGCAACGACGGATACCGCCCACCACCCCCGGACCACCAGGCCCGTAGGTCACCTGATCACTCTCATGCAACACCACAAACCCCCATCACATCCGCCACCGCTCACGAGCAACACCATCGGAAAACCCATAATCATTCTTGAGGTCTCTGACGACCTGCCGTTCGAAGTCCTGGCGGGCTTTCGTCACTTTGCGGGTATGGGGCGGGCCGTGCTCGCAGTGAGCCTCAATCCCTCCAGCATACGCTCCACGCTCAACAAGGACAGGGCCTGAAGCTGACGATCCAACTGACGAGTGACCTCATACGCATCGTTCTCGCCTGCTCGCCGCCGCCAGTATGAAAGACCACCTGAACCGGCTCACCGCATGCCATCCCAACCCGCTCGCACCCGCAGCTGCCAGCCCCTCCATTACCAGCACATCACGCCCACCAGCCCGACCAGGCGTGAACATATTCCCCACCTGCAAATAGTCGACCCACCCCCTGACGTCCGCGCGCGCCGCGCCGCCGACTCACCACACACCACCACCATCGTCACCGCCGTCGCCGCCGGGCCACCGCCGTCGTCAGTGGCGGTTGGGCGGCGATCTGAGCTGGTCGCCGCGGAGAAGTCTCGACAGCTGGTGGTCTTGGGCTTGGGCCAGGAACACCAGATGAGCTGATAGCGTCCTCCACGCCCAGCAAGCGGGCCTATCACGCCCGGCGGTGAAGCAATAGGCGGCGTGAACCCGTACACCTGTCCCTCACCCACCAGCCCAGACGCTCGATCGCCTCATCCACCACCAACCGCTTCGACACCTCATCTTCGAACGAGTCCTTAAGCGGTGAAGTGAAGACGGTGCAGCCCATGCGCTCGCGTTTGACCGGGTCGCTCGCCCGCCGAGCGTCACCGGCGCTGGGCCGAAGGGTGCCCAGTATCGGGTCGACGTCCAGGGCAGGGCCGGAGATCTCCCCCACAACCGCATGTCGCCCATGGCGGTGCGGTTCGAGGCACCACCACTTCTACGGTCGAAGGGCAGGGTCGTCCCCTCCAACCACGCGCGTCCACCACCGGGGCCCACACCAGCGGATCGGTGATCCAGAACCGACCGTCAGCGAACCCATCGAACCCGAACCGCCGCCACACATGCGCAGCACCGACTCCGGCAGCTCTGCCCGGAGAACCGCTCCACATGCACCACTCATACGCGCACCCATCGGATAATACTGGCGGGATACAGCAGATCCTCCTGCAACGCGACTCCACCTACTCCAGATGACCATAACGCTCTAACAACCACCACCACACACCGTCAGCCATGTTCGGATACGAACCCCGACAGGAGCGCCGCGCGGTCTGCAGCGCCTCATCGGCGGATACGATGCCGCTATGAGCGGTGAGAGGATCGAGATCAGGCGGTCCAAGCCCTGTTGGCGCCTATTTCTCGCTTCGATGACATCGCGCTCGTCCCTCGCCGTCGCACCCGGGACGCGCGCGGCGCTCGTGGGCTGGCAGCTCGACGCTTACGCGCGGACCTGCCCGTCATGGCCTCTCGCATGGACTCCGGTGATGAGCCCCGCCACCGCTATCCTCATCGGTCGTCTGTGGGCGGCATCGGCGTGCTCGACCTCGAGGGTCTGTGGACGCGCGGCGGACGACCCTGCCGGAGGCTCTGGAACGCATCTCGGCGGGCCGTGCGAGGAGGCCACCCGTGTGCTGCAGGATCTGCACGGGTCCCTGTGCAGCCCCGGAACTCATCACAGCACTGGCCGTCTGATCGCAGATCCGTGAGGCCGGCGTTGTCGTCGCCGGGAGGCTCAGCCCGCGCCAGACCCAGCGGCACTGGCGCACTGCCGTCGAGGCCGGTGCCGACCTTCTCGTCATCCGCGGCTCGGTGGCCTCCGCCAGAGCACGTCTCGCGCCGCTGGAGCCCTCAATCTCAAACGATTCATCTACGAGGCTCGACGTGCCCGTCGTCGCTGGCAGGGTCACCACCCACACCGCCGCCACTCCATCTCATGCGCACCGGTGCCGCTGCGGTCCTGCAGAACCGCAGGCGGGCAGCGTGCCTCCGCGCCAGGTGCTGGGTCTTCACATGCCCATGGCCACTGCCGCCGTAGCCGATGTCGCCGCCGCCCGTCGCGACATTACCGACGAGTCCGGCAGACGCCACAACGTCATGTCATCTTGCAGACGGTTTCGGTAGGCACTCTGGCGACGTTGCTCAAGGCGCTAATGTCTGCGGCGCGGATGCCGTCGTAGCTCGGTGCCGCTCTCGCGCGCGCGGCGGAGGGGCGCCTGGAGGAGGCTACCACTGGGGAGCCGAGGCGCGTCGCGAAAGCTTCTGCCGCGCGGCTACCGCAGCTTTCGTGGGCACCGTCGGGATCACATGGCCGAGATCCTGTCCGGCCCTTCGGACCGGGCCGATGGCACTGTCAACATCGTGGGGGCGCTGCGTCGCACCCTGGCGACCACCGGGTACGCCGACGTCAAAGAGCTTCAGAGGGTCGAGGTCGTCCTGGCTCCGTACGATCTGGAGCTGAACTGCGCTGAGCTGGTCGATCGCGCGCGGAACGCCACGACCGGCTCGATACAAAAATATCGGGAGAGTTCCTCCCGGTCCTGCCGTGATGGTCTGCCGACTCACCGGTCCCAGCGGCGACGCGTCCGGCGCACCCGGCGCCGAACGGAATCGACGTTCACGGAGGAGCTTTGTGAACTCGACGAGCGACCCCCGCCCCACCGCCACCACCGAGGCTCTTCCTCACCACTAGCGCCGCGGCGGCACCTCAGCGGTTCTGGGACCCGCTGCCGGACCGCTTCCCTGTCGTGCGCCGCTGTGAGGATCTCCGGCGACCTCGGGACGCCGCCCGACGGACCCGCGTACCGCCCGGACGAGGAGCACAGAGCCAACCGCACCTGGACTGCCTCCGACCCGCCGGTGCCGCCCCTGCCGCATCTGGGCTGGTCGGCTCCGTCCACGCTGCTTCTTCACCGGCAGGACGTCCCGTCTTCTCCGCCCACGTCGACTCCGTCTCATCGAGGTGACGATGGATGGCAAAGAAACCGGGAGAGCGCCGCCGATGTCGTCGTCTCGCGCGACGCCAGATTCACGGCATCGACGTCGTCACCGAGATCACGTCTGGAGCCCACCGGCCTGTGGTGCGGGTGCGCGCGCGGGTCGCCGACACGTCTCTCGGCGAGAGGGCCTCCCGCGTTGAGAGGCCGGACGAGGTCACTGCTGCCCGTCGAGCGCCGTCGAGGCTGCTCGATGTGACCGGCCACCACGGCTTCGAGCGACGTCGTGCGCCCTTCGCCCCGGGCCCTGGCTACGTATTGAGTCCTGAGGGCCGCCCCGGACACGACGCCGCCACCTGGCCCGTCGCGGGCGCATCCGGCTTCGGCTGGCGTCGCGGTCGTCGTCTGGCGTGCACCTGGCCTGGTCCGGCACACCCGCATCCTGGCGACCCGCCCGCTTCAGGGATACCGGCTCACAAATGTGAGCCGGCGAGCTCCTCCACCCGGCGAGATCGTGCACTGGCCCCGGGCGACCTCTACACCACCCCATGGGTCGTCGGTTCCTGCCGAGGGCACTCACGACGCCCTGGCCTCCTGCTCCCACGCGCACCTGCGCGCTCTGCCCTCCACCCCGCCCGCCCCCGCCCGGTCCTGCTCCAACTCCTGGGGAGGCCGTCTGCTTTGACGACCGACCCGCGCCTCTTTATGTCACTCGCGGGACGTCGCGACCATCGGCATCGAGCGCTTCATGCTCGACGACGGCTGGTTCGGCTCTCGGCGCGACTCGACTGTCAGGCCTGGGCGACTGGCAGGTCGCCGTCGGTGCCTCGCCGCAGTGCCACATGGCGGTCGGCACCGGAGGTGCGCGCCATGGGGCGCCCGCCGTCCACGACCAGACCCGGCCCTTTACCGTGCTGGACGCCCCTTCACGAACGCTTCCCGATTTGGACAAATGTCGAATCCTGCGCCGGAGGGGCGGCCGCATCGACATATGGGGATTATGGAGCGGACCCAGCGGGTGTGGGCGTCGGACTGCAACGACGCCCACGACCGTGCTGATATCAGCGCGCACTACGCACTGCTGCTGCCGCCCGGAAGCTCGTCGGCACCCACGTGGGCTCGGGCCGCGACCCACACGAGCCTGCGCAATCTCGACCTGCCCTCGCGTGCCGGCCAGGCGCTGTGCAGGGACACATGGGTGTCGAATGATCTACGCTCGGCCTCCCGGGAGGACAAGCAAGCGCGCTCGCAGCCCTCATCGCTGTGCACAAGAATCCTGCGCCCCTGCCGCACGCCGGCGAGCCTGCGTGCCGACCACCGGACGAGCGAGGCTGTGGCGCGTGCGGGCGTCGTCTCCGGACCGCAGCCGACGCGCCTCACCAGCTCACCGGCCTGGCTTCCAGACCACCACCTGGCCCGGGGCAAGCCCGCCCTCCGCCCGGTCTGGACTCCGCGCGCATCTACCACGTGCGGCTCGCGACCCCCGCCTACGGCTGGCGTCTGAGACTCATCCGGCCGCCTGGACCCGCCCCCGCGTGCATGGCTGCCCGGCTCACCTGACGACCACCGGGCTCGCCCCGCCCGTCATCCACCCTGACCACATGCGTTTCTCGTGCGCGTCACCGCGCTGGAGGCGTCCTGACCCGTCTGCACTGACTGACTCGGCCGCCCGCCCACGGGTGCGGGCGCCATCACCGCACCACTTCCTCAACGAAGAATGGAGAACCATCTGATGCCCCTACCCACCCGGGCGGCCTCCGCCGGCGAGACCGAAGGACGACGGGTACTCGGCCTGGCGTCTCATCCTCCTGGCGGCTGTCGGGCTGGTACCTGCTTTCTACATCTGGCCTCTCGTCCGCGTCTGGTTGTCATTCGACCGGTACAACCCGCTCACTCCAGCGACCTTCACCGGTGTCGACAACTACAGGCGCATGCTGAACGACCTCAGAATGTTGGCCTACACGGAATGCCGTCAAGGTGACCTTGCAGGTACGTGATCATCAACATCGGCGTTCGGACGGCTAGTCGCTCTGCTCATCGTCGTCCCTCACGCAGCGCCCGCCGGTCGACTTTCATGCGGGGCCATCGTGCTGACGCCCTCACCTCGTGTCCAATCGTCGTGGTCGCGCATACTGCTATGGCTGTGGATCCTGAGCAACGTCCCGGGCATCTCCAATGAGATCATCCGGCGCGCGACGAGAGCGTCAATTCTTCTTCAGCTCAGCTTCGGCCATCACGATCGCGCTGATCAACGTGTGGAGGCACATGGGTTACACGCCTTCTTATCTTCGCCGGCCTCCAGGCGATCGAGCACCGCTTACGAGGCGGGCAAGGTCGACGGCGCCAGCCAGTGGACTACATGTTCTGGAGGATCACGATGCTGCTGCTGCGTCCGATCCCGACGCTCGTCCTCATCATGACGATATAATCGGCTCCTTCAGGCTTCGGACACCGTCTCGGTGACACGCAGGCGGTCCCGTCATCAGCGACCGCGTCCTGCAGTACTACATCCTGCGACGCATGGCGCTGGTCGTTTCCAGTTCGGCTACGCCTCGACCGCCATGGCCGTCCGGTTTGCTCAGCGACGATCTGACTCAAGGCCCGCGTGGAGGCCGAGCGTCCGGCCGGAGTCCGCCTGGACGCGATGATCGCGATCCCTCATCCACCACGGTTCTACCGCTCTGTCGTCCTTCTGCACCGCGCTCGTCCTCGAATGCCAGATCTCCTCCGGACGCCCTCGGTGCGTCGGCGACGTCAGCGTGCGCGGCTTCGGCATCGTCTCGGCGTCGCAAACCACGCAGGAGGCTCGACGACGGCGGCTCCGGTGCCGCCATCAACTTCTGGCCTCTACCTGCGACCTCGTCGTCGTGGCCACCCTCGTCACCGTGGGTCAGGTCTTCTTCCGCCATGGCCACCGTATAACCTCTCGCACGGCTGCGTGGAAAAGTGCGACGCAGTCTCGTCTTCGGAGTCTTCCTCCGGTGTTCTCCTTGGTGCCCCAGATCTTCACGTTGCTGCCGAACTTCGTCTTGGGTCAAGCAGCTCCACCCGTCGACTCACCTCATGCGTCGCCCCGCCGATCATGTTCATGACGCCCTTCGCGGTGTTCTTCCTCGGCGTTCTTCGCCGGAACGTCCCACGAGAGCTCGAGGAGGCGGCGCTGCTCGACCGGCGCCCAGCGGTCCGTGCAGTCTTCCTTCAGCTCGTCCTGCCCATGGCGAAGGCGCCCACGTGACGACTGCTGGGCATCGTTACGTACATCACCGCTGGAACGACTACTTCTGGCCCCCTGCTCGCGTCAGGCACGGACTCCTCGCGAGTACTCGCCGTGCCGTCGCCGCTTTTCCGTCCCAGGCGCCCACCACCGGCACCGACTGGTCCGGTCTCTTGACGCCACCTCTGGCTTTATACGCCTTGCCGATGCGCTTTCTGGTTCGCGGGCCTTCGCGATGCGCATCGTCAACTCCATCGGCTTTCACAGGAATCAAATGAGGATCAAGATGCTCAACGACGTCGTGCGCTCGCCGCGGCGGCGCCTCACCTCGTTGAGCTCCCCAGCGGCGACCCTCGCCTGAGCGCCTGCAGCTCTTCCAGCGATGATGAGGACTCGTCTGTCCCGACCTCCAGTCGAATGCTGGATGTGGGACTACGAGAAGAGCCGGCATCACCGTCAACACTCGCTCCAGGCCGGTTGGAACGACTACTGGACCAAGCTGACCGCCGGCTTCATCGCCGTGGCACCGGTCCTGACGCCTCTCGCCGATCACATTCAGAAGTTCGCCCAGCTTCGTCGACCTCGGCGTCCTCCTGCTGGAGTGAACAGGCCGTCATGGGCCGTGTCGATGTCTCCTGCCTCTCTCAGGAGGGGCCTGCCTCGAGGTTGACGTGGAAGGGTGAGGACGGTGCATCAGCACGGCTGCCCCAAGGATTGGGACACCGATGGGCGATCTTCTTACAACAAGGACATGGCGCCCTCCCGCCGGCCTGTCACAGGAGCGCAGCCGCCCGGAATGGAAATCCGGACGACGGCGGCAATCTTCAGAGGCGTTGGCTCGGTTGACGGATCGGTCGCGCCAACAGCGTGCGCGGCGACGAGTCGGGTTCAACCCGGAGCGCATCGCGATTTACGGAATCGGCAGACCAGAACTCCGGAGACGCTGACGGGCGAGACCTAGTGGAGCCCATTCACCGCCCTCAACCGGTGACTGGTACTACACGGACAAGGAGACATGCACTACCCGCGCCGACGGCCCTGGCTCGGAGCGACTTATGGACTGGTGCTTCTGGCTTGCCGGGTGGTTGGGTTTTGGTGGGGTTGTGGGTTGGGGTGGTGGTGTTGGGGTTGTGTGTGTGGTCGTTCGCCGTGGGGCTCCAACGGGACAAGCCGGTTGCTGTACGAGGGGCTGGGGACTCGGTTAGTCAAGCGGTCGAAAGAGACATCGAGGAGCCGCCAAGCGGGTAGCATTCCTGCCAGGCGCTCGGGAGCGCAGGACATCGTCGCCTCCTTACGGGATCGTCTTCCAGCGATCACCGCTTGACCGCAAAGGCATCATCGGTTTTCGAGGAGACCGAGCTGCCCATCACGCCCTTCACGGATCACGTGAAGAACGGTAGCGACCTTCTTCTTCCCGCATGACCTACTTCGCCGACGTCATAGGCGATCATGAAGCCGGGATGGAGTGACACGGGTAGCAGCTACGCCTCGACACCGACGGGATACTAACAGGCAGGCTGAATCTCCTGTTCGACTTACCTCGACGTGCACGGCTGAGGACGAGGACGCGCCGGTTCGCTGCGTCCTCATGTCCCTAAGTCCGTCGTGCGCCCCACTCGTCGGTGCGCAACGGACGGATCGTTGTCGATGTCTGCCATTCGTGCGTCATCGTGCATCCGCACAGCGCCACTGGCCGCCGAAGTCGGGTAGTGTGGAAGGCATCGTCAGCCGCCGGCCGGTCTCGCATCGGCGCACAGGCGCGGTGCTCCGCTCATCGCCGCCGGCCCCTCCCCGCTATGAGCACCCATGGCCCAGGTCACCGCCACTATCGCCTCCGTCGGCCTCCACGCCCGTCCCCGCCGCCACCTTCGTCAAGGCCGTCGCCGAGAAGGGCGTTCCCGTCACCATCGCCAGGAGGGCGGCGCCCCGTCGACGCCTCCTCCATCCTCGGGAGTCATGACGCTCGAGCCGGCTTTCGGCGACGTCGTCACTCTGGCCTCGACGCCGACGGCGCCGACAGCGCTCTCAGCGAGCTGAAGGATCGTCGAGACGGATCTCGACGCCTGGAGCCGTCGGTCACGTCATCGGTCCCTTTGACGGTCGTGAGGTCGTCGGGCGGCCCACCACTGTGCGGCGCGTACCTGCCGACGCCTCACCGTCGCCGTCGCTGCCGTTAGCTGCGAGCCGGGCGTCGACTGCGTTCACCCGTCGGTCGCGCTGATCGACCTCTCGACCTCCGTATCCGCGCGCTGCCGGCGATGCCCTCATCCCCGGACTCATCTGCGCGGACGCCAGTCCACCACCAGGATCGCATGAGACGGCGATCACGGTCAGGCCCAGTGCCGGACCACAGGTTGGCGTTGACGCTGCCGGTTCGCCTGTCTCGTCGGGTCCGTTGAGGAAGCCGCTCGAGCAGATGAGTCGGGAACAGGCCGATGATGCTCAGGACGCGCCGATGACGACGCGGATGTCTGCCAGCGAGCGGGTAGGGTGCTTTCCTGGGTGCTTCGATCGGTGGCTCCGGATCAGTGGAAGGCGAGGTTGAGCAGGACGACGAGGCTTCCGCGACAGGATCGCCAGAGGGGACGGGGCGGAACCAGGGCCAGCTCGCTGCCGTCGGATCGCGCCGCTGCGATGCGGGCGTCGAGCGAGCAGACGAAGCCCCTTGAGCTGGGGCCGTCCGGGCGCGGTGCCGTGACGAGGGACGACCACGGGGTCACCACGACGTCGACGGTGAGGGCGATGCCCGCGGCGAGGAAGGCCGCGCCCTGCCCGGGGAAGCTGACGATGTGGTTCCAGTTGAGGATGTTGACGACTAGCGCCGAGAGCGTTCCGGCTGTCAGACCCGCCCAGCCGCCGTGGTTCGTCGCGCGCTTCCAGAACATGCCGATGATGAAGGTGGCGAACAGGGGCGCGTTGAACATGGAGAAGAGCTGCTGGAGATAGTCCATCGAGGTTGGAGTAGGTCAGGCGATCAGCGCCGTGAAGATCGCGACGATCGTGGCCACGCCGGTGGCGATGTGCCCCCATGCGCAGGTACCGGGCGTCGTCGGCGTCCTTGTTGACGTAGCGCTGGTAGAGATCCACGGTGAAGACCGTGTTGAAGGCCGAGATGTTCGCCGCCATGCCGGCCATGAAGGAGGCCAGAGTCCGGTGATCGCCAGGCCCAGCAGGCCGTTGGGCAGGACGTCGCGCATGAGCAGCAGGACGGCGTCGTTGTACTTGATGTCCCCGAGCCCGGGGCATCGGTCCCCGTCAGTGTGCCGAGCTTGAGGTCGTGGATCTCGCTCACGAGCACCGCGGCCACCATGCCGGGGATGATGACGAGGAAGGGCACGAGCATCTTGGCGAAGGTGCCGACGATCGGCGCCGAGCGCGCTGAGGAGATGGAATCGGCGGCCGCGGCGCGCTGGACCTCGACGAAGTTGGTGGTCCAGTAGCCGAAGGACAGCACGAAGCCCAGGCCCGAAGACGATGCCGATGACCGACAGCGTCGAGGAGCTGAAGCCGACAGGAGCACGCCGGGCCAGGAGTGCAGCTGAGCGTCGGCGTTGGCGTAGGCCCCCGTCCCGTGGGGCGGTGGCATCGGCGATGATCGACTCCTTCAGGCCGCCCCAGCCCCGACCCGGTGCAGACCGACCAGGGTCAGGGGGAGCAGCGCGGCGACGATGACGAAGAACTGCAGAACCTCGTTGTAGATCGCCGCGGACAGGCCGCCGAGGGTGATGTAGGAGAAGACGATGATGGCGGCGACGATGAGCGCTACCCACGCGGGCTCAGCCCAGCAGGGCGCTGCACGATCGAGCCCAGCAGGTAGAGGTTGACGCCGGCGATGAGCAGCTGCGCCAGGGCGAAGGACAGGGCGTTGATCAGGTGGGCAGCGGTCCCGTAGCGGCGGAACATGAACTCCGGGCACCGAGCGGACCTTGGAGCCGTAGTAGAAGGGCATCATCGACCAGGCCGAGGAAGATCATCGCCGGGATCGCGCCGATCCGAAGTAGTGGAAGGTCGGCAGGCCGTACTGGGCGCCGTTGGCGGACATGCCCGATGATCTCCACGGCGCCCTAGGTTGGCCGAGACGAAGGCGATGCCGGTGACGCGGGCGGTACGCCTGCGGTGACTTCGTCGGAGAGGCCGCCTTGCGCTTTGGCCGCCGAATCCACGCGCCGATGACGTAAGGCGAACACACACGGCGATGGGGAGGTAGTCCGTGCGCAGCGGGCGTCAATCGAGCGTCGAGCCGGCAGCGCCGAGGAGCGAGGCGGGACGCCGCGAGACTCCTCTGATCGGGTGGTAGCGGGCGGCCGTCGCCGGCGTCTCAATCCACCATACCTAACAAGGTGACACGTGCTACGGGATCGGTGTAATGATGCTCAGCCGCTGTGCGTGCAGTGCCGCGTAGCCGCAGTCGCGTCGCCTCGTCGTAGCTCGCCATAAGCTTTAGGCCGTGCGGGCATGATGCCGCTCGTGACACCGCGGCTGCTCTTCAAAGGCTGGGCGCCTGCCTCGCCATCATGAACCCGTCTCGTCCAACCCGCCCTGTTCACTGAGCCTGACCAGTGGGGAGGACGCCGCCCAGCGCTGCGCCGGACGGCCTGGCGCACCGGCGCCTGCAGCTGCCGCCATGTGCGCGGTGGTCTGCAGTGGCCGGCAGCGCGCCGCTGAAGCTGCTGTTCGTGAGTGTTGACGGTCCCGAGTCGCCGGCATGGCTGCGTCCTGCCTCACCATCGCGCTGGGCATGCTCAGCGGGCACGGGGCGAGCGCTCACGAGGAACCTCGGCGGAGAAGAGTCCGCTGCGGCCGAGCGGCCGCAGTGGCCCGCCGACGTCTCCTTCTACATGGCGACCTTTCCTGATCATTGTGGGCCCTGCACGATCACGACGATCATTGTCAGCGGATCTCACAGGGGCAGGGCGCCTCCGACAAGCTGATGCTGGTGGCGCTCGCGCTGATCGTCCGTCCTGCGCTGCTGGGCGCCGTGCTCTACTTCTCCAGTGCCATCGGCCATCACGTGTCCCTGACTCTGCGCGTCATTGCCATGGCACGCCTGATGGGTAATAAGACTCGCGCGGCGATCTCCATCGGAATGCTGGCCACCGGTCTGAAGGACCTCCTGCGGTCTGGCGGGTTGACGCCGAGCTCGGGCCGGATGCGCTGGTCCGCGTGGTGCGCGCATGACGATCATCGCTGCGGCGGACGGTTCCGCCCTGCAATTCCCGGATCCCCGCCGGATGGGCCTGGTGGCGGGACGACTTGAGTGCCAGCGCCGGCGGGTGGGCGGAGCCGACGAATAGCCGCGGTGAGCCCACTGCGGTCCTGGAGCTTCTGGTGCGCCACCGCCCGCACTGGGAGGATTCTTCTCGTCCAGGCCGACTTCTACGTCATCAACTCGGTGACAGAGCAGTGGATGAAGGAGCTGGAAACGGCGCGGATGGCGCAAGGCCGACGGGTAGGCCTGTCTCAACGACGACCTCGCTGAAGGAGATCGGTCGTGAGCTGGCCGGACAGGACGTCCGTCGGAGTGGGTGCGCGAGCACATCGGCCACCCGGCGAACGAGGGCGGCCGACGACCGGGCCCAGGCAGCGGCCATCGCCTTCCAGCACGGTGCAGCGCAGTGCCCGACGGACAGCGGACGCGTTGAGCCGTCCTCAGGCCTCCGGGATCGTGAGTTCCATGTTACCATGGTTGTCGGTAAGCTGTCGGATCCGGCCGTACGCGCACGCCGGTCCAGGGCGTCGATCGCTGCGAGTTGATCCGCGGAGAGCTCAAAGTCGAAGATCATCGACGTTCTGCGCGATGCGTTCAGGATTAGTCGACTTTGGGGATGGCTGAGCGTCCTGCTGGAAGATGCCAGCGCAGCATGACCCAGATGCCGCCGGCTTGCGGTGCCGGCGGCGATCCGCCACTGGTCTGGTCGTCCATGACCGAGTGACGGCGTCGCCCCAGCCGCTAGAAGGTGATGCCGCCGATGGGACTCGGGCCTGGGCCAGGCTGCCGTGGGCGCGGTGGTGAGCCTGCAGTTCCGGCTGAGAGTAGTGCAGCTCGAGCCTGGTTGACGGCCGGAGCGGTGTGGTCCACTCGCTGAGACGGTCGAGGAGCTCTTCCGGTGAAGTTAGACACCTGATAGCGCGGACCCGGCCCGGCCTCGTACGGATTCCTGCGAGAGCCTGATAGGCCGCGACGGCGCGGGAGAAGTAGGCGGGCATCGGCTGGTGGAGGGATGAGTGGGTCGATGGTGTCGTGGTATCGAGTTTGGCGATGGCCTTGTCGAAGGCGTGGAGCGTCTCGTCGTGACCGTAGTCGGAGGCCCAGGATTTTCGTCTCTCGAGGAAGACGTCCTCACCGGGACGCCGGAGCGGCGGATGCTAGCCGACCATCGCGCTCGTTGCCGCAGCGGCGGCGGCGAGCATCGATGTGCCGGTAGCCGATGCATAGCGCGGTCTCGACACGTCGGCGGTCTCCTGCGCGGAGGACTGGAAGACGCCCGCGACCGACGGCGGGCAATTCTGACGCCGTTGTTCAGGGTCAGCAGTGGTGCACCCATGCTGAGGGTGCGGTCCGGGCCCGAGCAGACAGGGTCTGCTAGAGCCACCCGCGAGCGAGCGATCCGGGCGTGTCGTCGCCGGCCCGGGCTTCGGGCCGAGAGCGCGATGGGCGCGTCGTCGTCCTCGCCGGCTTCCGACTTCCGCAGATCGGCGGTTCAGATAAGTGCGTGAGCGCCTGACGGGCGATGGCCAGCTCCTCGTTGGTCCGGGAAGACGGTGACCACGACGGAGGAGCCGCGTCGAATCGTCACCGGGTCAGCTGGCGCGCACGGCGTTGGCCTCGGTGTCGATGCGTACGCCCAGGTGGTCGCAGCCGCGCTTGCACAACTCGGCCCTCACCCGTGCGTCGTTCTCACCGATGCCGGCGGTGAAGGTGATGGCATCCACGCCGCCCATGACGGCGGTGTAAGGCGATACTACTTCAGCAGACGGTGGATCGTAGATGTCGATGGCATCGCGAGCGTTCTGGTCACGCATCGACGAGCCTCATACCTCGCGCATGTCCTGCTGGCCGGTCAGGCCCTTCATCCCGGACTCCCAGTTGAACAGGTGGTCGATCTCATCGATGGACATGCCGGCTACGCGCACCAGGTGGAACACGGCAGCGGGGTCGATGTCACCGGTGCGTCCGCCCGCGTGATCAGCCCTTCCAGCGGGGTCAGTCCCATGGAGGTTTCCACGGCTCGGCCGGCGACGACGAGCCGACACGGACGCCGTTACCCAGATGCGGACGATCTGCTTGGGGTCATCGCGCTCCAGGCGCTCGGCGATCTCGCCGGAAACGAACTGGTGGCTGGTCCCATGAGCGCCGTAGCGGCGGATGGAGTAGGTATCGGCCACCTTGCGGTTCAGGCCGTAACGAGCGGCCTCCTCGGGGAGCCTCTGGAAGAAGGCGGTGTCGAAGACTGGCCACGTGGGCACGTCGGCCAGTGGTTGGCGTCCCACCTCGACTGCCCTTGGGGTGGGCAGGGTTGTATGGAGGGGACCGAGCGGGACGAGCTCCCTCGATCTTGGCCACGACGTCGTCGTCGATGAGCGCCGGACCCGAAGTAGTGGCCGCCCTGGACGACGCGGTGCCCTACTGCCACGACGTGGGCCTGCGCCAAGCTGGGACCCTGCTCGTCGAACAGGCGCAGAGACCTCGGACAGGCCGAAGCCGATGGTCCGGGACGGCTCAGTGATCCGTCCTCTCCCCGGCGCTTTGTGGGTGATGGAGCCGGTGGCGTCTCCGATGCGCTCGACGATGCCCGAGGCGAGCGACTCCCCTGAATCGGGGTCGACCAGCTGATATTTGATAGAGGAGGAGCCGGAGTTGATGACGAGGACGGTCCGGGTGGTCACGGTGGGCCTTTCTGCTTTCTGGCGGCCCGGGCCGAGCGGGCATGCGGGTGGGTTCGACGGGCGCGGCGCGGCCTCGGCAGTGAGGCGCACCCGCGCCTCGCGGCGCAAGTCAGTTCTGCGCCTGGACGGCGGTGATGGCGACGGTGTTGATGATGTCTTCGACCAGCGCGCCGCGCGAGAGGTCGTTGACCGGTTTGTTCAGACCCTGGAGGACCGGACCGATGGCGATCGCGCCCGAGGAGCGCTGCACGGCCTATAGCCGATATTGCCGGCGGACAGGTCGGGGAAGATGAACGTTGGCGCGACCGGCGCACCACCGAATCGGGCGCCTTCTTGGCGGGACGATCGGGTCGATCGGCGGCGTCGTACTGGATGGGGCCGTCGACGGCCAGGTCGAGCCTTCCGCGCACGATCTCGGTCGCCTCGCGCACCTTGTCCACGTCCGCGCCCTTGCCGAGGTGCCGGTGGAGAAGCGACAGCATGGCCACGCGCGGGTCCACGCCGAACTGCCGGGCGGTCTCGGGCGCTGGAGATGGCGATGTCGGCGAGTCTCCGCGGCCGTGGGCTCGAGGGTTGACGGCGCAGTCGCTGTAGACCAGGACGGTCCGCCAGCAGCATGAGGAAGACCGAGGAGACGATGGCCGTGCCCGGCTTGGTTTTAATGATGATCTGGAAGGGATGGGCACGATCGTGGGACCGTCGTGTGGGCTGCCCGAGACCATGCCGGCGGCGTCGCCCATGTGGACCATCATGGTCCCGAAGTAGGACACGTCCTGGACCTTCTCGCGGGCCTGCTCCAGGGTGACGCCCTTCTTGGCTCGCAGGCGCGCGAACTCGGCGGCGTACTTCTCGCAGCAGTTCGGGGTCGCTGGTGGAGACGACGCGGGCCGCGGAGATGTCCAGGCCAGCTCACTGGCCCGGGTCCGTGCGGCCGTCCTCATCGCCGAGAGGACCAGATCGCAGATGCCGCGGCGCGTGATGGCGTCGGCGGCGCGCAGGACGCGGTCGTCGTCGGGCTCGGGAGACGATGGTCTTGCGGTCGGACCTCGAGCGCTCTGATGAGCTCGGCCTGGAACATGAGTCGGGGTGACGACCTCGCTCGGGCTCGACCTCGATCGCGGCCAGCGAGTGCGTCGGCCTCCTGCTCGAAGGCGGTGAGCGCGACGTCGACCTTACGGTCGAGCCGCGGGCGCTCGCCGCTGAGCGAGCCCGCCGTGGAGGCGGCGGCGAGGTATCGAGCGGGAGGTGATGACCGGCAGGGGCATCCGAGTCCTCGATCCCCGCAGGGGCGTGCGGGGCGAGGAGGAACCCGCCGTTGAGCACGAGGCCCGGACATGCTGGGGAAGGAGGAGGAGGCCTCGGCGCGGCCGCAGTGAGATCAAGCGCGGCGGAGCGGTCGGCCGGCACGATGACGAGCTGCCCTCGATCGAGGCGCTCCAGGACGTGGGAGACATCCATGGCGGCGACGAGGACGGATCTCGGCCTCCCGATCCAGAAGGGCCTCGTCGCCGCAGATGAGGTGCCGTCCGGGCTCGGAGGACCTCGCGCACGCTCGCGCGCTCAGAAGGGGATGTCGGGCACGGTCGTCGTCGTGACCCCTCGATGTCGGCGATCGCGGCGGCGACGGCCCGCGCGTGTCGGCGGGCACTTTGTTGGCGACGGCGGCGACGGTCCGGGCGTGGCCGTTGGCGATCTCTGCCACCGAGACCTTGATGCTGGTGCGCACGTCCTCGGGGGAGCCTTCCCGGCGACCACCAGGAGGACCGACGCCGATGTTCCGCGGCGACGCGCGCGTTGAGGGCGAGTTCTGGGCTGCCGGCGACATCGGTGTAGTCCGAGCCGTCGATGATGATGACGTCGTGGTCGCGGGCCAGCGCGCGATAGGAGACGATGGTGAGAGCGCCTCGTCGGGGCCGCGTGATATCGTCCCAGGTCACGCCGATGCAATCCCGCGGCCGACGCGCTTGAGCCGGAGCGTGCCAGGTAGCAGGGAGAGGAGGGATCGTCGCGCGAGTCGGCGAAGGGACGGAAGACGCCGACCTTCGCGACGACCTTGGTCAAGGAGGACCAGGCCCAGGGCCACGGTCGACGCCGGTTCCGGCACTGGGGAGGCGATGTAGATGCTGCGCGCCACGATGTGGGTGCTTTTCGCGTTCCGACGACGGACGGGTTCGCACCGGACTCCTCCGACACGCCTGTTCGGTGTGCGTCTGCGGCGGCGCGTGCGATACGAGGGACTTCGGAGCTGTTCGGCCTCGCGGCTGTGGGAGACGCACGCATGGGCGGCGTCACGCCCCGCATGGGGCGGCGCCGCGGCGACGCTGACAGCGGTCCGCGTGGGAACTGCTGGTTCCGCATGGGAACGCTAGACGGTAGTCCTGCGTAACAGGCCTCGACCGCGGTCTGGGGACCGGTGGACGATCCCGCGTGCCGGTCGTTGCGGTGCAGCGCGGGGAGAGGTGGTCACGTCGTGGAACGTGGTGACGTCGCCTCGTGTCACGAGTTCTCGGACCTCATAGAAGTCACGGTGTGAGGATCGGTGGCGTCGGATCTGACATCGCATTCCAGATCCGACTTGCCGCGTCCATGCGTCTCCGGTGTGGCGGACGCAGCAGCTCGGCCGGGGCGGTCTCGCCTCCGGGCGCTGACGTCGTGAGGGCCGACGCGGCTGCGATTGCTCGCGTGAGGCGCCGGCGAGGGATTCGCGCGCGCCGCACCGTGGGGCTGAAAATTCATTCGTACTCGCCCCTCGCGAGGCCGAGCGGTGGGGCGCCCGCCTCGACTCCGACGCCGTCGACTGGAGGGATCGGCGACCGAGGACGTCCCCGCGCTGAACACCTCCAGCGCAGGACCGTCGAGAAGGACCTCGACCGCCCCTCCCCGAAAGGGCATCGAGCGGGGCGCGCCGCTGCCGAGCCTCAGCGTCAGAACTTTCCCATGGCGGTTGAGGCGGGCCCCCTCGTCCAGGTGCAGGACGCTGCCGTTCGAGGGCGCCATGACAGCAGCACCGGTCGTCTGGCGGCGTCGAGGTCGCGGGGCCGAGATCGCCTTCGAATCTGCGGGTGGAGGATGGTGCCGAGACGGCCGTCGTCGGTCGCGACGAGCCTGTGCGGCACGCTGAGGCAGCCGGCCCACGCCTGCTCGGCGTCCATGACCTCCCGCATCCAGAACATGAGGGAGGGCCTGCCCTCGGCGTCGCGGAAGACGGAAGGGCGTGGTCACGTTGCCGTAGCTCAATCGGCGAGGACGTTGCCGAGAACCTCCCCGTCATAGCGGCCCAGGCCGTATGCGGCGTAGTGTAGGACGTCGTCGTCCCAGACGGGCATGATCATCGCCCAGATGCCGTCGACATCGACGAACAGGACACTCCCACTGCCCCGTCCAGACGGGCTCGGTCTGCGTGGTCGCGCGTTCGGCTGCGACGCCGTCGTGAGTCCACTCGTGCGAGGTTCCGGAGGTGTGGAAGTCAGCGCCATCGCATGTCCGTCGCGAGAACCTGCGCCGATGAGACCTCCATCCGTCCTTCTCGCGCATGACGAATGGATCGCGGTACGCGATGAGATCCAGGTCCTCAGGGCCTGGGCGACGATCCTCCTTGACCCATTGAGTCCCACCGGTCGTCGACAGGACGGCCCGTCGGACCCGCCCCATGCCGTGAGTCGGCGCTGCGCACCGAGTGTACAGGATGACGGGACCGTCGTCCGCCTGGGCGAGGCTGCCCGTCCAGATGCCGTCGGTCCCCGTCCCCCGGCTCGATGGCGACGGGACGGTGCTCCCAGTGCACGAGGGTCGGGCTGACGCGTGGCCCCACCGACAGGCCGGGTCGTGGACGAGGAGTCCGGCATGCTGGTGGAACAGATGATGGACGCCGTCGCGGACGGTGATCGCATGGGGGTCGTTGATCAGCCCGACGGCGCGGTGAGATGGATGAGCGCATCATCGCCTCCGGCGTCGTAGCGACGGCGCAGATTCCGCGCCTGCTTCGCATTGCCCCGCTCCCAGGCGTCGACGAGGACGCGGCGCTCATCGCGCAGGGCGTCCCTGCGCCGGACGAACTCCTCCATCCGGCGTGCAGCCTGCCTCGCGGGCCTGCTTCTGCTCCGGCCGTCAGCTCGGGCGTGATCGCCTGACGACCTGCTCGACGGGCCGCAGTGGCAGGCGCCGGTCGACGTCGGGAATGGTGAGGGACGGGGAGGAAGCGTCTGGTACCAGTACGCGGTCGACGACCAGTCATCGGACAGGTGGTTTGCTGTGCCCGTGCTCGAAGGTGACGGATGCCCTTCGAGAAGGCGGATGGGATCGACCATGTGGAATCGATAGAGTGGTGGAATCCCGGGACGTCCTCCTCGTGGACGATGGTCCCGTTGAATAGGTAGGGCGTATGCTGCATGCCCACGCGTGGCCGAGGTAGTCCTCCATCCCGGTGCCGTGAGGCTCAGGGGCCAGGTGTCGTCGTCGATGAGATCATAGTCATCGCCCTCGCCACCAGGAGCCCTGGAGTGCGGACGGCCAGGTCAGGCTGACGTAGTGCCCTCGCCCAGGGTCTGCAGGGCGACGTAGTTGTTCTTGCCGTCGAGATTGGGGATGGTCGTCTCGATGCTGTTCACTACAGGTTCGGCCCCACCGGCGTTGGGCATTGCGCGGCGCCAGTGGGCGTGGAAGTACAGGGTGTCGTCGTCGAGCGGCTCGGGCAGGAGCTCGTAGTCGATGTGAAAGTACTGGAGGTAGGGACGTCGTTCTGGTTCTCGACGACACATGCGCCCGCTCGCCGAAGGGCATTCGGAAGTGGAGTTGAAGCGGCGCTGCCGCCAGATATGTGTAGCTCGGGTTCCTTCGGACACGGATAGAGGAAGGAGTCAGAAGGAACCGGACAGGAGTTCACGAGGGTCGAAAGAAGTCCCCGAGCGGGGCGATGACACTCGGCGTGTCCTGATCGTCCCAGTAGATCGTGAGCACGATTTTTGCGGTAGTAGTCGGGGTCAACGACCTCCCCAGATTGACGCCGAGCGCGTTGTGGATCTCGAGCATCCGGGACGCCGACGGCCGCCGGCGGATCTGACTCAGGGCCCGGCTGAAGACGACAGCATTGAGTCATCCAGATGTGAGTGATGGCGCCCGGGCCCTCGATATCGGCGGGGCGTTTCTCCCCGGGCATGATCAGCCAGTTGTCCTGATTGCGTCCGGTCTGGTCGAAGCTCGAGCACCGACCGCTGCGGGCGTCGCGGGCGCGGGTGAGGTCGTCGAGGCAGACCGCTCGCGCCGTCGTCTGAGACATGAGGGTTCCTTTCATTCCAGGCCACGATGCCTGTCCCGCGCATCAATGCGTATCGAAACGTTTGCGCGTCGTGTAGGGTGATGGTACGCATCTCATCGAAGCGGTGGTAAAGCCTGTGCTCGTCCGCCCCGGCGGCGGCCCTGGTGCGCGGGACGGCCGCCCCTCCTCAACGACGAAGGTCCTCGTGGTCACGATGGTTCGAGGTTGCGCGGATGGCAGGCGTCTCGCTGTCGACGGTCTCTCCGTCGTCAACGGGACGCGGCATGTCGGGGCCGGCACTAAGCGACGCGTGCTCGACGCCATCGATGCGACCGGCTACCGGCAGGACACGCTCGCCCGGGCCCTCAGGCGGTCGCGGACCGACAGCGTCGGCCTCGTCGTCTCGGACGCCGGTGAGCCGGCCTTCACCGAGATAGTACGGCGTCGAGGCATGCTGTGGCGGAGCACGGGATCACGCTTCTGCTCGCCAACTCCGCCGAGGACGCGGAGCGTGAGCGCGGGCCGTGAGGATCGCTGGTCGAGCGGAGGTCGACGGCCTCATCCTCGCCAGGTGCGGCTCGTCGTCGGATGACCTGGACGCCTATCTCGCCGCCGGATCGCCCCGCCTGGTCCTGCTCGATCGTTTGCGTGCCGACGCCGACGTCGACCAGGTGGGGGTGGACAACCGCGAGGTGATGGCGCTGCTCGTCGGGCGCCTCAAGGAAGACGGTCATGAACGGATCGTGCTCGTGGCCGGGGACACGAGGGTGCCGACACTTCTCGAGCGCAGACAGGGCTTCGTCGACGCGCTGTCCGCCGGTGAGCTCAAGCGGTGCGCCGTTCTGGAGGGCCGGGACGCCAGGGGCTGGCGCAGCGTCTGCGGGCGCTTCTCGCCGCCGAGGCGCCCCTGACCTATCGTCGTCGGGCTCGACGCCGCTGGCGGTCACGTCTTGTCGGTCGCAAGGGAGATGGGGGTGCGGACTCCCGAGGACCTCGCCTTCGCGACCTTCGACGGCTTTGCGCACAACGATCTGTTCTCGCCGTCCATCACGACCGTTGTTCAGCCGGCCTTCGAGATGGGGAGAACCGCGGTGGACCTGCTGCTGCCCCGGATCGAGGAGGCTGGGCGGAGTGCCCGGCGGCGCGGACGATCCGCCTCCACCAGAGCATCGATTGGAGAGTCGACGCAGGACTGGCGCGCCTGGAGGTCGGCTGCTTGACAGGGCATGCGGGACGTCTGCCGTGGGCATCGACGCGCAAACGTTTCGATACATGTATGGTCGCGTCACACATCAAAGGAGATGTTCCGTGTCCTCCTCATCGGCTCCACGCCCTTCCCCGCCGCTCCTTCGTCTCGGTTCATTCGCCCATGGCGGCGATCGGCCTGCTCATGGTGTCAGCCTGCGGCTCAGGCGGGTCGGGATCATCAGGAGCGCAGACCCTGCCCTATCGACTCAGAAACCCCGATGTCCGAGTCCGCCGACCCGGCGACATGGGCATTCTCAAGGTTTCGCTGCGCCCATCCCGAGGTCAGTATCGAGCGTGTCCGGACAGGCCGTGGCGGGCTACCTCCAGAGCCTGTCGATCGCCGTGCAGTCGGACACCCCTGCCGGACATCTTCTGGATCTATCAGCACACCGCTGAGCAGATGTCCTCCTCCGAATTCTTCTCGACCTCAGGCCGATCGTCGACGAGCTGGGCATCACCGATCGGATCGCATCGTCCACGATCGAGAGTTTCATGGACTGACGCCGGCCGGCTCTACGGCGTCCCTATCAGTCCCTCCTCACCGGCCTGTGGTGCAACACGGCGCTCTTCGAAGAGCACGGCGTCGCCATTCCGACGACCTTCGACGAGCTCCTGGACGTCACTCGCACCTTCGCCGCCGCCGGTGTGACCACCATCTCCGACGGGCGAATCAGTCCTCGTTCTCGGTGTGGTCCTTCCTCACATGGCTATCCCGCTTCGGCTTCGACGAGCGCATCGCGGGCATCCTCGATGGCTCCGACACGTACACCAATGACGATTTCCGGCGTTGCTATCAGCACATCGACGAGCTTCGAGATGCCGGCGCCTTCGCTTCAACGTGTCACGCAGACCTATCAGCAGGCCGTCGACTCGTTCGTCAATGGCAGGGCCGCCATGCTGGACGCGGGCGTGTGGGCCGCCGGCGCCATCCAGGCATCGGACATCGCCGGAACGATCGACTTCTGGAAGGGCCCCGAGTTCTCCGACGGCGTCGGTGATCAGAACATCATCATGAACGTCCCCTCCGCCCCCTTCTCGGTCGATCACAAGGTCGGCAAGGATGAGGGGAAGCTCACGGCGCTCAAGGCCTTCCTCGGCTACTACTACAGCGATGAGGCCCAGCAGCTCATGGCGGACAACGGACAGCCCCCGGTCACGTCCTACACCCCACCATCTCGGATGAGCAGACGGCGCTCAAGGCGGCCTTTTGGCGGCGGCGACCGCGGACGGGTCACCAGCCCGCCGGCCCAGCCCGACCTTCTCGTATCGACCTCGGTGGCCAACAGCATGTACGACTCGATCTACGGCGTCATCCAGGGGCAGATGACCTCTCCGACGCCCTGGACCTCGTCCAGTCCAGCATCGAGTCCGAGTGACACTCGGCGGCGGGCCGACTCGCGCTCGGCCCGCCGCCTCTCCGGAAGAGATGGCACCTCACCATGTCCTGGATCAGCTCTCGCTGGAAGATCACGATCATGCTGCTGCCGGCGCTTGTGTTCTTACCGCCTTCATCGTCTACCCCTGTGCCGTACGCGCTGCGTATCAGCCTGAGTGACTTCGCCGGATTCGGCGAGCCCGGTCTCGTCGGCGTCGAGAATTATTCACGTCTTGCCGACGACCCGTTCTTCTGGACCGCCTTGCGCAATACGATCGTCATTCTCGTCGTCGCAGTGGTCGTGGTCATCCCCTGTCCTCGGCTTGGCCTCCTGCTCGATAGAGGCTCCCCGCCGTCGGTGCTCTCCGGGCGCTCGTCTTCGCCCGGCGATCATCGCACCCATTCTCGTCGGCCTTATCTGGTTTTCATCCGGATCCGAGCATCGGGCTGGTGAACCGTCCTGTCCCTTCTAGGGCTGCCCTCGGTCGAGTGGATCGGAGGAGACACGCTGTCGCCGTACTCCATTGCTATGGTGTTCATCTGGTCGACGGTCGGCTTTTACGATGACGATTTTTCTACGCTGGCCTCCAGCAGCTGCCCCACGAGGTCATCGAGGCCAGTCAGATCGATGGTGCGAGCTTCGGCAGCGGCAGCGGCACGTCGTTATTCCGATGATGCGAGGACCTGGGATCGTCCTCGTTCTCGTCATCACCAACGTTTTCAAGATCTTCGAACTCGTGTACCAGCTGACCGGCGGCGGTCCGGTGCACCGTTCCGAGACATTGGTCAGCTACATGTACTTCGTTACTTTCACGAACCAGAAGTACGGTCCGGGAATGGCGATCGCCGTCATCTTCGTCCTCAGCGCGGCGATCTCGATCGTCAACCTTGTTCTCAATCGCAGCAGGAGTAACGCATGAGCATCGCGAACACCGCATCTCCTCGTCGCCGTCGGGGACGTCGCACCGCCGTCGTCGCGGGTGGTGCCGCCTACCTCGTCACCTTCCTCATTATTCTGCCTATTCTATGGATCATCCTGCTGTCGTTCCAGCCGAGACCGGATTCTGTCCTCCCCTGTTCTCCTCGATGCGCTGACGACGGACAATTACCGCCGTGCTCTTGAAATGCTGCCCCTGCGCGCACGTCAACACCATCTTCGTAGCGGTGGTGTCCGTGACGGTCGGTGCGGTGATCTCTTTCATGTCGGCGTTCGCGCTCACCCGCATGGTGTTCCGCCGCCGCCGATTCCAGTCGGCGCTGAGACTCTACCTCCTGGCGGGCCTCGCGGTCCCCGTCTACATCCTTCTGTTCCCGATCTACCGAATTGTTCTCGCCATGGGGCTGCTCGGCACCTGGACCTCCTCATCCTCCTGCACGTCGCCGTGACAGATCCCATTCAACACCCTGCTCTTCACCGGGTTTTCTCAAAGAGTTCCCCGACGAGCTGGAGGAGGCCGCGATCATGGACGGCACCGGTCTCGACACGGTTGTGCTGGTCGGTCGTTCTCCTCGGTCAGCGAGGCCCGTCATCGCGACGATCTTCATTTTCAATATCGTTTACGTGTTCAACGAGTTCCCATTCGTGTCAATCCTCATCAACGACTCCGACATGGCGACCCTGTCCCTGGCCGTTTCGAAATTCCAGGGCCAGTACGTGGCCGACTACGGCGGTATGATGGCTGCCGCGACCCTCGTCCTGCTGCCCCAGCTGATCATCTATGCCGTTTTCCAGAAGCAGGTCGTCGCCGCCTCACGGCCGGCGCCGTCAAGGGATGATCTTCTTCGGCCGAGATGCGCCGCTCGTCCTCCTCGTCGCCTCCCGTCCGGCGTGTTCCGGTCCCGAAGGCCGGCCGGGACCGGGTACGGTCTCACAGCCGGCGGGCGGCCTCGAGCAGATTCTTCGCGGAGATCTCCAGCCCCTCCACGTTGCCGTACTCGGCGTCCTCGTGCTCGATATTGACATTCATGTCCGGGTCTACCTCGGCGATAACGCGCAGGAACTGCGCCCAGTAGTCGGTGTCGTGACCCAGTCCGAAGGCGACGAAGCGCCAGGCCGGATCCTGGGGCCACGAATTGCACCAGTAGCCGTAGGCCACGGGGGTCTTGTCCTCGGCCTCGGCGGGGACGTGGCCGAAGTCAGTGTCAGGACCCCGCAGTAGGCCGCGCCGGGGAGAATCTGGTGTCCTTGGCATGGACATGGCCCACCAGGGCGCTCCAGCGCCTGGCGGCGACGATGGGCTCCATCTGCTGCCAGAACAGGTGGGAGGGGTCCATGTTGACGCGCAGGTTCGTCGCTCCGGTCTCCTCGATGAGGCGCTCGAAGGCCGGGACGTTGAAGATCAGGTTGCGTGGGTGCAGTTCGAGGCAGACTCGAACGTCGTTGTCTCTCGGGCCAGAGCGTCGATCTCCTTGAAGAAGGGGACCACGACGGACCACTGGTAGTCGAGATCTCCATGTCAATCGCCGTTCCACGGGTTGACAACCCAGGTGGGATACGTCGCCGTCGGATCGGTGCCCGGGGTCCCGGACATGATGACGATCTCCTGACATGAGCAGGCCCGCCAGGCGGATGGCGGTTCGGATGTCCTCGGCGTGCTTAGCAGGGCCCTCGTTGGGCAGGGGGAGGTGGGGTTGCCCGAGGTGTTGAGGCCGGAGGACCATGCCCCGCGTCTCGAAGATTCCCAGGTAGTCCTCGCGGGCGGTCACCGAGGTGAGCAGAGGGAGTCGACGGGGCAGTGGGGAGAGGATGATAGCCGCCGACATTGACCTCCGCGCCGGGTCAGGCCGGCGGCCGTGAGGACATCGAGGGCCTCGGGCAGGGGCGATCCTGGAGGCAGGCGGTGTAGGCGCCGTAGGTGAGCTGCCATGAGTGGATTCCTTCGTTTTTCTGATGAGCGGTGATCGTTCTACGACGGCGGTCGGTCGGGCCCGCGCGCGGGTCGAGCGCGGGCCGGATTCACTCGCCGAGTCCGCAGACGTCGATGGCGGTTCCGTTCGCAGCGGCGGAGCGGGCCACGGCGTCCGCGATGAGCATCTCGCGGTATCCGTCGGCGAAGGTGGCGACGGCGGCAGGGCGTCTGCGCTGTTCGCACCCGCGATCTGCTGGAGGAAGGCGTGGGCCTGGTAGGTGAACTGCTCGATCTGGTCAGGCGCGACTCCGTCGAAGGCCATGGAGGAGCCGCGGGCGAAGTAGGGGAAGGAGGGGTTGACCAGGACGCGGCGGGCTCCGCCCAGGCCGGCGGGGGAGTTGGCGTCGTCGATCTTGATCTCGCCGCATCGGGCCAGGTCCCACGAGGCCCGCCCCCTGGTGCCCAGGACGTCGATCGCGAGCGAGTTCGGCAATCCCCCAGGTCACGCGCGAGCAGGAGAAGGTGCCCACGGCGCCCGGAGGCGAAAACGCGCCGTGAAGGTGGCGATGTCGTCATTCTCGACCTTTTCGTAGGAGATGGTCGCCCGATCGGTTCCTGCGTCGAGGCGGTGCCGCGGGTGACGTGCTCGGTGGCGACCGGGCGCTCGGCGATGGAGGTCATCATGGCGGCGCCCGATACGCTGGACGATGGGACCGCAGATGGTCTCGGCGGTGTCGATGAGATGGCTGCCGACGTCGCTCAGGGCTCCTGAGCCCATAGGGCTTGTAGCGCCAGGCCATGGAGTGGACGGGTCGACGCCGTAGTCGCACCAGTGGCGGCCGTCGACGTGGTTGATCTCTCCGAGGTGTCCTCCGGCGACGAGGTCGGCGAGCTCGGCGACGGCAGGGTTGCGGCGGTAGGTGAAGCCGACGGCGGTGACGACGTCGGCCTCCTTCTCGGCCGCGGCCATGGCGCGAGCGGACTCAGGGTCGTCGGCGAGCGGCTCTCGCATAGGACGTGCTTGCGCGCGGATCATGGTCTCGGCGATCTCGCGGTGCAGGGCGTTGCCGACGACGATCGAGACGATATCGACCTCGGGATCCTCGGCGACCTTGCGCCAGTCGTCGACGGCCTGCTCATAGCCGTAGCGCTGCGCGGCGTCCTCGGCTAAGGGCGGGTGGGCGTCGGCGATGGTGCGCAGGCGGACCCTGGGAAGACCGAGATCGAAGACCGTGCCCGCCTGTCGCCAGGCGTTGGCGTGGAGTGGTGCCGGCCATACCGGCACCGATGACGCGCGACGGAAAGGAACATCAGGGTGCTCATCATTGTCCTCTTCGACAGTGCGGCGGCTGTGTTGTTAACGCACGTGAATGACGATGCGCCCCAGTGTGTGTCATGGACTTTGACCTGTCAATGCTGTCGTGAGCGTTCCGGGGCGAGGCGGCCGGACGGCGGGGTCGGCGGCGCGGCCCGCCGTCACGCACCGGCCTCATCGAGGTCGGCTGCATCGTGGGGCAGGCCTTTCAGGCCGAGCTGGTCGACAGGCTGTGCGCCGCCGTGGACACCTCGAGCCTCGGCTCGACGTGCGCGGCTCGTCGGCGGGCGGAGATCGACGATGACTCCCGCCCGCCGTCGCCGGCCCGTCAGGCGACGGCGGCAGGCCTGCCGGTGCGGGCGGACTCGGTGGCCGCCTCGGCCAGGGGCCAGAGCCTTGACGGCGTCGTCGACGCCCGTCGAGTCAGGGCGCCGGTCTCGACGGCCTCGATGAAGGCCGACAGTTCCAGCCGGTAGGCGTCGGCGTAGCGCTCGAGGAAGAAATCGGTGGGGCTCCTGGGCGTCGGTGACCCTCGGCGTTGGACAGGCGCACCGTCGTGGAGCGGATGTTCTCGGCCAGCAGTGCGCCGTCGCGCCCTGATGCCTCCAGACGCTGATCGTAGCCGGAGGCAGTGGCGGTTATTGATGATCGTGGCCACCGCGCCGCAGGCTGCTTGAGCGTGACGACGGCGGCGTCGAAGTCCCCGGCCTCCTCGATCGCTGGATCCAGGTTCTGGCCGGCGGCGTAGACCTCGGTGATCTCGCCCAGGAAGAAGCGAGCGGTGTCGAAGTCGTGGATCGTCATGTCGCGGAAGATTCCGCCGGAGACATGATGTGGTCCACCGGCGGGGCGCAGGGGTCCCGGCTGATGATGGTCAGCTGCTCGAGCTCGCCCACCCGACCGTTCTCGACCGCGGCGCGCATGGCCGCGAAGGACGGGTCGAAGCGCCGGTTGAAGCCGAACATGACCAGGGGACTTCACCGCGTCGGAGTTCAGCGCGGGCCGCCTCGACGTCCTTCATGTCCAGGGCGATCGGCTTCTCGCACAAGACGGCTTTGCCCGGCTTCGGCGGCAGCCAGCAGGTGGGGATGTGCAGCGCAGTGGGGGAGCCGATGATGACGGCGTCGATCCGGGATCGGCGAAGACGTCCTCGGCTCCGCTCGCACGCCGGGTTCCGTATTGATCGGCGAGGGTCCGGGCGGCGTCGCCGACAGGGATCGCATACGAGGGCCAGGGCGGCATCGGGGTGGGCGATGATGGTCTTGGCGTGGACGTGGCTGATACGGCCAGCGCCGATGACGGCGATATTCAGCATGTCAGAACTTCCTGTGGCGAGGGGTGCTGGATCGGTGGGGGCGGTTGACTGGCGGCGCCTCGTGCCCGGACGGGCGGTGAGCGTATCAGCACCCGACCCGAAGAGAAGAATTCCGATGTCCCGGCGAGGTCTCGCCTCGACCCGGGACATCAGGGCAGAGGTCGGGGCGTGGTCTTACGGCTGGGGCATGATCACGTCGCGGACGAGGGCGTCGAGATCGGCGTCGGCCGCCAGGAAGCCGCGGCAGGGTGCGCCGCGTGGCGAAGGAGGTCGAATTCCGCCGGTGTCATGCCGTCGGGCTCGTAAGCGCGCACGAACTCGGGGATGGAGCGCAGCGTCTCCACGATCTCGGAGGCCACGGGAACGTCGATTCGGGGCTCGACCGTATAGCCGAGGTCGTTGATGAGTTTCTGCCACGCGAAGGGCGAGGAGACGACGAGGTCTCCGCCGACCAGTTCGGACCAGTGCATGACGTTGCGGAAGGCGGCCGACAGGACGCGTGCGCGCGAGCCGCGGTTCTGGAACTGTAGGCGCGCTGAGGAGCGGCCACCCGCCCACTCAGGTGGCCGGGGTCGAGGAAGAGGTTGTCGCGTCTGGCGACGATCTTGATCCAGTCGTCCAGGCGACCGCCCATAAGGGTGACCACCGGACCCATGGTGGAGACGTCTCGCCCGCGGCCTCGCGAGCGCTTGAGGCCGCGTTCGATGGCCTCGCCGGCGGTGATGGCCTGAGGGACGGAGAAGGAGACCGTCACGTTGACCGATACGCCCCGGTAGGTGGCCTCCTCGATCGCCTCGATTCCCGTGGAGGGTGGCGGGAATCTTGACGATGATGTTCTTCGCCAGCTTCGAGAACTCCTCGGCCTGGTCGGCCAGCGCCCCGGGTCGCAGGGCCAGGCGCGGATCTGTCTGGATGGACAGCCTCCCGTTGCGCCCGTGCTGCTCGTCGAAGATCGGCTCCAGGAGTCCCGCAGCCTGATGCTCAGCTCGCGGACCACCTGCCAGCCGATCTCGGACTCGGTAGCCGCGGGCATCTCCTCGGCCAGCTCGGCGATTCTGGGCAGCCAGATGTCCTTGCGCTGGTTGATGCAGGTGTGGGCGATCGCCCGGATTGCAGGTGGCGCCGACGCCGCCGAAGGAAATGGACTGGCGGAGCTCGTCGGGGTCCGCGAGTCGTTCCACAGGGGCGGTCGGCTGGTGCGTGAGGCCGTGAGAGAGGGCCTGGTGTGTATTCGATGCTCATCAGCGTGCTCCATGGGGAGTGCGGCCGCAGGAGGCGTCCTCGCCGAGTGCGGCCTGTTAGGGCCCATTCGTGATGAGCGACGCGAGATGTCAATATTTTGTCCATACAAATTCTGCTGGCCGTTCGGCGAGCAGCCGACCTACGCGTTGAAGACGTCGTCTCGAAGGGTACCGGGAAGCGCGGTAGACGTGGGTGCCGTACTCGACGACGGCGCCGAGGCGTCGTAGGCCGTGCGAGTGACCGTCAGCAGGGCGGCGCGGCGCTCTCGCCCAGAACCTGGGCCTCCGCCGCCGTCGCATTGCGCGCGCCGATGGTCTGGGCGGCGTCACCGGTACGACGCCGCGTACGCGCAGCAGGTCGTAGAGGCCTCGTGCTCGAGATCGTTGTGCGTCAGGGCGATCGACGCGAGCGGGAGGTTCTCCATGAGGCGATCGGCTCACCGTCGGCGTGGCGCACGCGTTTGATTTTCGTCGTTCGTGCCGGGATCGACCTCGAGACGCGCCGCCCTCTTCATCCGCCGGGTGGGTGGAGTGCTCAGGATCATCGTCGACACGACGGGCCGCTCTTGGTCAGATCGGCCAGGAGACTGGACAGCTCCATCGGCCTGCGCACGTGTGGGAGGGTCACGACGGTCCTCGGCCCCGCGAGCGGCGCGAGATGAGCCCGCGATCGACCAGACGCTGGAGCGCCTGTCTGGCGGTCGGACGCGACACCTCCAGGCGCCGGGCCATGGAGACCTCGTCCTCGATCCGAGTGCCGGGCGCCAGAGTGCCGTCGAGGATGAGGTGGCCAGCGCCTCGGCGATCTGGCTGTAGAGCGGGACGTCGCTCGTGCGGTCGACGGTGATCTTGGGGTGGAACGGTGGTGGACATGGAGTTTCTCTGGTGGCGACAAGGCGGCCTCGTGAGACATTGCACGGTCCATCGGCGAGGCGATGCGCATGACCGCAGCGGGAGGTGGAGCTGATGATTTGTTCGGACAATCCTCTTGACGGGATTGAGCTGGTGGTGCACGCTGTTGGCAGCGGCTCGCCCGAGCTGCGGCACACCCGCCCCGATGACGTGGAAGGGACCATCATCGTGACCTCATCCTTCCTGACTCCACCGCTCGACGTCCTGACCATCGGGCGCTGCGGCATCGACATCTACCCGCTCCAGACGGGGGTGGGGCTGGAGGACGGGAGTCCTTCGGCAAGTTCCTCGGCGGCAGCCCGACGAACGTGGCCGTCGCGACGGCAGGTATCGCCACCCGCTCCGCCGTCGTCACCGGGGTGGGCGACGATCCTTCGGCCGCTGTGCGGGCCGAGATGCGCCGCCTCGGCGTCCACGACGATTACGTCGTCACCAAGCCGACCTTCTACACCGGTCACCTTCTGCGAGATCTTCCCGCCCGACGACTTCCCCCTCTACTTCTACCGCGAGCCCTCGACGCCGATCTCGAGCTGACCGAGCAGGACATCCCTCCGAGGCCGTGCGCGAGGCGCATCTTCTGGATCTCGGCCACGGGTCTGAGGCAAGGGCCTCGCGCAGCGCCCATGCCGCTGGCCCTGGACGCACGCGCGCAGGCGGCACACCATTATCGATCTGGACTACCGCGTCGTGTTCTGGCTGACGAGCGCCGCCCCACGGGCCGTAGCCCGCGTTCTGCCCAGACGACGGTCGCGATCACAGCAACCGGAGGAGTGCCGGATCGCGGTGGGAGAGCACGGCAGCGCGCGCGGACGCCCTGCTGGAAGACGGGCGTCGAGCTCGCCGTGTCAAGCAGGGTCTGCGCGGAACCCTGGCCAAAACCCGCGACGAGCGCGTCGCAATGCCCGTGACGCCGGTGACGACCAAGAACGGCCTCGGTGCCGGGGACGCCTTCGGCGGCGCCGTCTGCCACGGCCTGCTGTCGGGGTGGTCGCTGGGCAGACGATCTCGCGGCCTCCACCGCCGGGCGATCGTCTCTCGCGCCTGGAATGCTCACCGCGATGCCGCGACGCCCGAGCTCCTGCTCTCATGCGCGCCCACCGCGGCGACGTCGCCTCGGATCTGGAAGATCTGTGACGCGGGCGCCACGCTCTGACGGACGCCATTATCGAGCGCGTCCATCATCCCGAGCGCATCGCCCGGGCGCTCGCCGACCGGCCCGCGGAGATTAGCGCCGGCCGGCGATGGAAGCTCATGATCATCGCCTGCGATCATCGGCTCGCGGCGCACTGGCCGCCGGCGGCGATCCGTTGGCGATGGCGTCGCGCGAGTGCTGGCGCGGTGCGTGCACCGCCCTGGAGCGGCCGAGGTCAGCGGCTTTCCTGGGCACTGCGACGCTCATCGAGGATCTGGCGCTGCTAGGGCCCTGAACGGCAAGCTCGTCTCACGGCTCCGCGGAACCGCGGCGGCTGGCGGGCGCGGGCCTTCGAAAGTGGACGACCGCTTCCACCGGCTACGACGCCCCGCGGGGTCGTGGATGCCGGCCTCGACGGGGAGATGCTCCTGCGCATCGACTACGAGGACCCCAGAACGGTCGCTATTATCGCCTCCTGCGCCCACGCGATCGACGACCTCGCCGGGCGCCGGTCGTCAGCCATGGTCGAGCCCTTCATCTCGAGGAGGTCGGTGGGCGGATCGTCAACGACCTGTCCGCTGACGCCATCATCACCTCTATGGCCATTGCCTCCGGGCTGGGCGCACGAGCGCCACACCTAGCGCGCTGCCCGCCGTCGATGACGTCGAACGCGTCATGGCGGCCTCGACTACTGCCGACGCTCATCCTCGGCGGAGCCGCTCGCCGGATCCCGAGGCCGCCCCAGGCCTCCTGGGCCAGGGCACTGGCCCTGCCCACCGTCAGGGACTGGTCATCGGCCGTTCGCTTCTCTTCCCGCCGACGACGACGTCGCCGGGGCCGTCGACAACACAGTAGGACTGCTCTCATGACACTTGACATCCACGTTCCCGCCGGTACTACCGGCCACGACCGCCTGAGCGTCGATATCTCCGCCGCCGACGCGGGCTGGGATTCCTCCGGTCTGCGCGTCGCGGTGCTCGCGGCGGGGGAGTCCGTGCGCCTGGAGACCGGTGGGACCGAGCTCCTCGTCCTGCCCCTGGCGAGTGGTGCGCATCCGGGCCGGTGACCGGTCCCTACGACCTCGCGGGACGCGACAGCGTCTTCACCCAGATCACCGACTACCTGTACGTGCCTCGGAACACGGTATGCACCGTGACCTCCGAGGGCGGCGGCCGATTCGCCCTTCCCTCCGCCGTCGCCGAACGGGACCTGCCGGTGCGCCGCTTCGGCCGCGAGCGGGTCAGGTAACCATCCGCGGCGCCGGGGACTGCTCCCGACAGGTCAGCAACTACGCTCTCAACAACGGTGTGGAGACCTCCCACCTGCTTGTCACCGAGGTGCTGACCCCGGGGGGCAACTGGTCGTCCTACCCGGCTCATAAGCACGAGGAGTTCAGTGAGGTCGAGCGCGAGCTCGAGGAGATCTACTACTCCGAGATCGCCCCATCGCCCACCGGCGGACCTGGGTTCGGTCTTCATCAGAACCTACGCCTCTGATCCAGAGCGCCGATCGACCTGTGCGTCGAGGTCCACGACGGCGACGTCGCCCTCGTGCCCCACGGCTATCACGGCCCGTGCGTGGCCGCCCCCGGCTACGACATGTACTACCTCAACGTCATGGCCGGCCCTGAGGAGGACCTCGTGTGGCTGGCCCCCGACGACCCGGCCCATCACTGGATTCGCGGCACGTGGGAGGGGCCAGAGCCTCGACCTCGTCCCATGGCCCACTGACCATCCGTCCCATCGAAGAGCACGCACCGTGAGCAACGAAAGCTATGCGGGCACCATCCGTCTGACGGTCGCTCAGGCGACCATCCGCTTCCTGTCCAACCAGTACTCCGAGCGCGACGGCGTCGAGCACCGCCTCATCGAGGGCGCTTTCGGCATCTTCGGGCACGGCAACGTGGCCGGCATCGGTCGAGCTCTGCTGCCAGAACGAGATCGCTCCGTCGAGGGCGAGGCGCGATGCCCTACATCATGCCCGCAACGAGCAGGGCGCGGTCCCACCGCCGCGGCCTTCGCCAGGGTGCGCAATCGCATGTCGACCTACATGGTGACCACTTCGATCGGTCCGGCGCCCTCAACATGGTCACCGGCGCGGCCTGGCCACCACCAACCGGGTCCGGTCCTCCTGCTCCCCTCCGACCAGTTCGCCACCCGCGTCCCGGACGGTGCTCCAGCAGGTCGAGGACCCCACCACCCTCGACCTGACCGTCAACGACGCTTCCGCCCCGTGGCGCGCTTCTTCGACGGATCAACCGCCTGAGCAGCTCATCCCCTCGCTTCAGAACGCCATGCGTGTCTCACCGACTCGCCGAGACCGGCGCCGTCGTCATCGCCATGCCCAGGATGTCCAGGCGAGGCTCGCGATCTGGGCCGGTCGAGTTCTTCCGCAGACGCGTGTCGCGTGCGCCGTCCGCTCTGAGCCCGCCGCCCTGGAGCGCGCGTCGCCCTCATCAGGGCGGCGGGCGCTATGATCATCTCCGGCGGCTACCATCTGCTCCAGGCCTGCGACCAGCTGCGCGCTCTCGCCACCGCCACCGGTATCCCGGTGGCCGACACCAGAGCCGGCAGGGGCCATCAACGACGATCATCCCTGCTCCATCAGGGCGGTGGGCTCCACCGGCGAGGGATTCGAGGCAATCACATCGCCGACAGGGCCGACCTGGTCATCGGCGTCGGCACCGGTACTCGGATTTCACCACCGCCTCAAGACCCAGTTCAAGAACCCGGATGTGCGCTTCGTCAACATCAACATCACGCCCTTCGACGCGGCCAGAGGAGGCGCGCAGATGGTCGTGGCCGACGCGCGCGAGGGCTGACCGCTCGAACGCGGCCCTGGACGGATACCGCGTCAGCGACGACTACTCCCGCGAGATCGCGGCCGAGCGCGAAATCTGGTTCGCGACCACCGACCACTGCTACCTCGGGGCACGGTCCGCTGCCGGCGGCCCAGACGGAGGTCTCGCGCGCTCACCCGAACTCATGGGTGCGGACGACATTGTCATCAACGCCGCCGGCTCCCATGCCGGAGACCTGCAGGCGCTGTGGCGGGCCAGAACCCCGTCCAGTACCACGTGGAGTACGCTTTCTCCTGCATGGGCTACGAGATCCCCGCCGGCCTGGGCTGCAAGCTCGCCCGACCGGAGTCCGAGGTCGTATCCATCGTCGGGGACGGGACCTACCAGATGCTGCCCATGGAGCTGGCCACGGTCGTCCAGGAGAACATCAGGTCATCTACGTACTCCCTGCAGAACTACGGCTTCTGCTCCATCGGAGCGCTCTCGGAGTCTCACGGTTCCCAGCGCTTCGGCACCACGTACCGTCAGCGCGGCATCGGCTCCCACCTGGAGGACACCGAGCCGGTCAGGGGCGTTGACATCGCTGCCAACGCCGAGTCCTGGGGGCTCACGGTCTACCGGGTCTCCAGCATCGAGGAGTTCAGGCAGGCCTACGCCCGGGCGCATGCCGTGATGAGGCCGCGATGATCCACATCGAGACCGACTTGTACGGTCCCAACCCGCCGTCTTCCTCCTGGTGGGACGTGGCGGTCTCAGAGATCTCCCGTCTGGAGTCGACGCAGGAGGCCTACGAGCGCTATCTCCAGGAGCGTCGACCGCAGCGCCACTACCTGTGAACGTCCGCGGGCCCGACGGCGGTGGACCGCGCGGTCCACCGCCGTCCGGGCCCGCTGAGCTCACCCGGCACCGAGGCGACTGAAGATCAGATAGTTGTCCATACAAAGATCTGGTGCGTTGAGGATATGTTCGTTATTCTGGAGCCACGTCCGAAACGATTCGGATGGGCAACACGATGAGGAGCGACAACGATGTCCAAGGCCGTCAACGCATCCGATCCGAAGTACTCCAGACGACCATCGGCGTGTGCCCCGACCAGTGGGGCGTCTGGTTCCCGACGATTCCAAGCAGATGGAGCCCGCCGAGGTATGGCGGGAGATGGCCGGAGGCCGGCTTCGAGGTCATCGAGACCGGCCCTTACGGCTACTTCCCGACCGACCCGAAGAGCTCTCAGAAGTGGTGCGACGAGTACGGAATGCGCGTCGTCGCAGGCACCGGCTGGGGCGTCCTCCTGAGCAGGAGGCCTGGGAGACGACACTCGAGACCTTCCGCGCCATCGCCGAGACCCATGCCGCCGTCGGCGCCGAGTACATCGTCCACCTGCCCCCCGCTCTACCGCGACGACAAGACCTGGGGTGGACCGATGACCGCGTGCTGAGCGACGACGCCTGGAGCTCTACGTCGAGCACGCCAGACGTCCTGGGGCGGATACTCCTGGATGAGTATGGGCTCAAGATGGTCCTCCACCCGCACGGCGATTCCCACATCGAGACGCCGGAGGAGATCGCCCGCATTTTCCGACGCCACCGACCCGACTGTACGTCAGCCTCTGCCTCGACTCCGGGCGTCGTCTACGGCGGCGGCGACCGTCCGAGCTGTGCAGGGAAGTACCCCGGCGCATCACCTGCGTCCACATTAAGGCCTTCGACGGGGCGGTCACCCGCCAGGCCCATGAGAAGGATTGGCCCTTCGGCGAGGCGGTGACCAGGGCGCCTCGGTCTGCCCGCCGGCCGGCCTGCCGGAGATGCACGCCTTCGTCGACGCCCTGGCCGAACTCGACAAGCCCATCTACGCCATCTGCGGCTAGGCTGCTATCCCTGCGACCCGTCCTTCCTGAAGCCCAATGCCATCAGCAGCGCACCTATCCGCCGAACGCGGCTGGGCCTGGCTACAGTCTGTACTCCACCCCATCGTTCAGCTATTCGTTCAGTCACTCAAGGAGGAGAGACACATGAGTGTTCGCATAGGACTCGTCGGCGCCGGCGGCATGGGCCGCGCCCACCTCGCCCGTATCACGGGCGAGGTGTCGGGCGGCGAGGTCGTCGCGTCGCCGACATCGACTCACCGCCGCCGCCGTTTCGGCCGCTGGGCCGTACGGGCCAAGGTCTACGACACTTCGACGAGCTCGTGAACGATCCCGGCGTCGACGCCGTGATCATCGCGACCTTCGGCAGGGGTCCATGCCCCGACGTCATCAAGGCCATCGAGGCCGGTACGTACGTCCTGTGCGAGAAGCCCCTGGCCACCACGGCCGAGGACTGCATCGCGATCATGGACGCCGAGCGCAGGGCCGGCAAGAAGCTGGTCACCGTCGGCTTCATGCGCCGCTTCGACCCCGCGTACAACGACATGAAGGCGATCTACGACGCCGGCGAGCACGGTCGAGGCCCTGCTCGTTCACAACCGCCACCGCAACCCTCGGTGCCCGAGAACTACACCTCGCGCATGGCCATCGACGACACGGCCATCCACGAGTTCGACACCATGCGCTGGCTGCTCGGCGAGGAGATCGTCAAAGGTCCGGTCGACCGTCCGAAGTCGACGACGCATCGCTTCAGCCACCTCATCGACCCGATCGTCGTCGTGGCCTACACCGAGTCGGGCGTGCGCATCGATGACGAGTCAACGTCAACCTCCAGTGGGCCTACTCCATCGAGTGCGAGCTCGTACTGGAGACCGGCGGCGGTGCGCCTGGGCGACCGGGAGAGGATCCACATCCGGGACCGGTACGGTGACCGCAACGCCATGTGCCGGTCGCACATCGACCGCTTCCAGACGGCCTTCAACCGCGAGGTCCAGGAGTGGATCAATGCTGTTGCCCGCGACGAGCACACCGGTTCGACCTGCTGGGACGGCTACGCGGCCACGGCTGTTGTCGACGCGGCGGTGAAGTCTCACGAGGACGGCTCCTCGCCGATGATCGATGTCGCACTCATTGACAAGCCGGCCTTCTACGCCTGAAGGAGAGTCGACATCGCCGTCGCGCCCCACTGAGCGCTGGCGCGAGGGCCTCAGGCCCGCGGGGCCCGATCGGGGCGGCGCGCCCCGGCCTGCTCGCGGACGAAATCCCGCCGACGCCGACGTCGGCGTTCTGAGAGGAGACCCCATGGTCGACATCGCCCTCGACCCCAACATGTACTACATGACCATGTCGACGGCCGACACCCTGCACCAAAGCCGCGGAGCTCGGCTTCCCTGCACTGGAGCTGTCACCCAACAACGAGTTCGCCTTGGCACCATTACCCCCAAGGCGGATCGCGCCTTCATCGAAAAAGCTCAAGGGCGGGCGCGATACGGGGTGAAGATCCGCACCTCAACCCCGTGTTCGAGTGGTCCTCGCCGGACGAGGCCGAGCGAAGCAGCCCAAGTGCGCACTGGCGGCGCCTGCTCCAGCTCGCCGACGCCCTCGACGTGCGCGACATCGTCTCGGGTTCTCCGGGACCGCAATCGCGCCGACCGCTGCGGAGCAGCAGTGGTACCGGTCGATCGAGGCTGACCCCGGACTTTGAGAGGTACGGGATCCGCCGCGATGGAGGCTCATCCGTACGATTACGTCGAGCTGCACGATCGCGCGCTGGAACTCGTGCGCTCGTGGACGAGGGTGGGTGGGGTACGAGTACTGCTGTCCGCACACTTTCCACCTCTCCGATGGCGCGGGCGACGCGGACGCATGATTCGCAGCGCCGCGGCGGTCGGCAAGCTCCGAGGGAGGTGCATGCTCCGACACTGCAACCACCGGGCCAATGACGGCAACCGGTACATCGTCAACCCGCCCGGCGCCGACGTGACTGTTCACCAGCTGTGCCGATCGGACAGGGCGGGGTCCCCTGGGACGAGGTCTTCTCGACCCGACGCGGGACGTCGACTTCGACAGATGGCGTCCGTGTGCGTCTTCGGGTGGCACAGTACGCCGACGATTACAACGAAAGGCCGCCCTTGAGCGGCTCACCGCGAGTTCGGCGCCTGAATCGACATGCCCCGCCGACGCTGGGCACCTTGAGGAGGAATGTCATGTCATCATCCCCGTCGCGGCATCGACTACAGCCGCGACAAAGATCAAGGCTGGTCGACACCACTCCGCCATCGGGCAGGAGCGCTCACTGGGTCTCATCGCCTGGTCGCCACGCTCGGCTCCCCTGTCTTCGGCTACGTACCGGAGTATACGGCCCCACCACCCCACCTGCACCTGCCCGCGCGTGGCGGCCTCGCCTTGACGACCTGGGAGGAGGGATCTGGTCGGAACCTTTTCTGTGCGTGGGCGCCGCGATCGCGCCTCCTGGGCGGGCAAGCTCTCCGACAGGTACAGGCGTAGCACAACATCACCATGCTGGCGATGGTCTTCTTCTTCGGCGCGCTCGGCTGCACCTCTCCCCGAACATCTGGGTCCTCTGTTTCTTCCGGATCGTTCTCGGCTTCGCCGTCGGCGGTGCCAGTGCCACCGTCCCGGTGTTCCTGAGGCAGAAACCGCCCCCAAGCGCATCAGACGCTGGTCGCGGTCGACCGAATGATGATCGTCTTCGGCCCGGTTCTCGCCTGCTGATGAAGCCGCCGCCCCTCGCCAACCCGGCGGGTCCCGTCGCGTCGCCGGCGGCGAGGAGCAGCAGTGGGACGTGGTCAGAACGTCATCGATCTGTCGACCGTCACTAGCGGCAACGGCATGACGTGGCGCTACATGCTGGTTCTGGCGTCGCTGCCTGCCATCGCCCTGTGGATCGGAATCGGCTCGCGCCTGAGTCCTCCCGCGGTGCACGTAGCCAACCTTCGGATTCCCGAGGCCATCGGGTCCTCAAACGGGTGCGCGATGAGCAGGCGACGACTCCATCGTCGACGAGGTCGATGAGATGCTGGAGATCCAGCGCAGGAGGCCAATCGGAGGAATGGGAGCTATCCCAGATCTGGGGCACCAGGTGGACTCGTCGTCTGCTCATCATCGGCGTCATCCCTGGGGCTGGCCATCGCTCACCAGCATCAACACGCCATGTACTACACGCCAAGGTCCTGGCGGCCGCGGGCCTGCGCGACTACGCGATCTCGCTCAACGTCGTCTCCGGAGGCGTCTTCATCGGATCGGTGGGCCTGTGGCTGGTCACCGGTTCGCCCCGCCGTCCGTGGGCATCTACCAGGGTCTCGATCGATCTCCCTGCTGCTGGCCGCCTGTTCTTCTTCCTCATCCAGCCCCTACCAGGACGCGGACGGCGTTATCTCGGGGCGCCGGCCTTCGCGCCCTTCCTCGTGCTGATCATCGTGAGTCTGTTCGTCTTCGCCAAGCAGTCAGGGCACTGATCACCCTGGGTGCTCGTCGTCGAGATCTTCCCATACAGATCCGCGGGACGGCCATGGGTCTGGCGTTTGGAGCCCTGCGGTCGCCAACGCCATCGTCGCCTGACTCTTCCCGTCGATGGAGGAGGCTGGGAGGGTCAGCACCCTACCTCATCTTCTGCCTGAGTCAACGTCGGCGCTCATCTTCTACATGCGTGGGGCCTGAGATGAGTGAGTGTGACTCGCTCAAGCCCTCGAGGAACGCTGAGAAGAGTGCTCTTAATCACTGAGCGGTCAATATCGCTCGAAGAGCGATCGTTGCCCACGACCTGACCTACGGTCCGGTCCAGGTGTCCCACGACTGCGGTCGTGGGACATCTGTTCGTCGGGCGCCAGAACTGGCGAGAACCCGGTCACCGCTCGTGGGGAACCGTCGCATCGCGTCCGCGCCGCGGTCGTGCCGGCCGGGCGGGACTTCTGGTGAGGAGGCTGCTCTGACAACCAGCTCTGTGCGCGGGAGGGCGCGAGGCGGGACGCCTGGCGGAGCGGTCCATGTTGGCGAACCAGCTCATTGCGCGGAGGGCGCGCGCGGTCAGTGCGCAGATGGGACCTCCTTGTCGAGCTCGCATTTCGGCTGATCATTAGGTGAGCCACAGGGGACCCGGAACAGAGCCCGAGGCCCCGGCCGCCTCGGCAACGTCGGACTGCGTGACGTTGCGCGGTCATCGGCACGGCGTTCTCTCTCTCCGTCCTCGGGCGAGAGCCCCATGGACTCTATCTGATACTCCTCCGTGCGAGGACTTCATGAAGAAGATGAGGGCGAGCGTCAGAATGTTGTGACGGCGGCCGTATTGATCAGACAGCTGGCCTCCGAAGGAGGCGCCGCAGATAGTATCCCAGAAGGAGGACGCTGACGATCGGGAGCTTCCTCGAGCGGGTTGAGGTGAAGGTCGCATCGAGAATTTGTCTTGACGAATCCGAAGGGTGCGGGCCCTGCGCTCCAGTACTCCGGGTGCCGGTCGAGATGGAGGACCGACGTCCGCGCGGGTGTCGGATGAACGTGTACATGAGGTCAATTTGATAGGACAAAGACCGTGTCATGCGCTACCCTGAATCACACGGAGGCCCGTGCCCGCCCCGGAAACCCTTTCGAGAGCGACAGCGACATGACCAACAACGAAAGCGGTCCAATCGGTCCGACGATTCCGGAGACCATGCGCGCCGCCGTGCTGCGCGGTCACGATGAGGGCCTGCGGGTGGAGACCATCGCACGCCCCGCCCCCAAGGCCGAGGGGTGCTCATCAAGGTCGCGGCCTGCGACCTGTGCCACCCGACCTCCACGTCATCGGCGGAGCGATCGCCTTCCCCCTGCCCGCCGTGCTGGGCCACGAGGTGACGGCACCATCGTCGAGGTCGGCGGTAACGAGCACCGGGCTGAAGACAGGGCCAGAACGTCGCCGGAGGCTTCCTCATGCCCTGCGCGGCCAGTGCGATGCCTGTGCGAGCGGGCGACAGGCTGTCGCGGGCCCGTCTTCGATCTCAGCCCGGCTCAAGGGCCTTCTGCACGACAGCACCACTCGCCTGAGCCACTCTCGAGGGCGACCCGATCTCCATGCTACTCCATGGGTGGCCTGGCCGAATACGCCGTCGTCCCTCCTCCGTGACCCCGTCCCCGAACGGATCGACCTCGTGCCCGCAGCCATCCTGGGCTGCGCGGCCGCGACCGGCTACGGCGCCGTCGCCCGCAGCGCCGACCTCCGCTTTCGGGAGACGGTCGCCGTCATCATCGCCACCGGCGGCGTGGGCACCAACATCGTTCAGATCGCCCGCGCTTTCGGCGCCGCCCAGGTCATCGCCATCGACGTCTCGGACGACAAGCTCCCTCATGCCCGGCTACAGCGCCACCGCCGTCGTCAACTCCGTGACCCATGACGCCCGTGAGGAGGTCCTGAGGCTGACCGGGGGCACGGGCGTCGACGTCGCCTTCAGGGCTCTCGCGCATCCCGGCGACCTGGAAGACCGCCCTCGACGTTCTGGCCGATGGCGGCCGCGCTGGATGCCGATCGGTCTGGGGGCGGGCGTCCAGACGGCCGAGTTGAGATCAACCGCACGGTGCGCCGTCTCGCAGTCGATCCTTGGCTCCCTACGGGCGCGCACCCCGTCAGGGACCTGCCGGCCGTCGTCGATCTGGCGGCGCGCGGGGTCATCAACTACAAGGACGTCGTTCTCGCGCTTCCCCGCTGAGCGAGGCGGGCGCCGGCTACGGGCGCTGCGCAACCATCGGATCCAGGGGCGGGCTGATCATGATCGCATGAGCCTGTGACGCGCGGGTCGGCCGGCGTGCCCGTCAGATCGGCCGCCGGGTGATGCGCGTCCGGTGCCGCAGCTCGCCCGGGGACAGCATCGCCCAGGGGAGTCGTTCGTCGGTCCGGGCCGGTTCGGGGTCGAATCCGGCGGAGCGCGGTCGGCCTCGGCAGGGTCAGGGCTTCAGGGGGCGCCCTCGATGTGAGCGCGGGCTCTGGTGGCGTACTCGTGCGGGTTGGCGAGCCGGATCCTGCTCGGCCTCGACGGATCCAGTCCCTGTACCCGTGGTTGACGAGGAACTGGTAGGGCTCGGTGAAGTCGATCATGCCGTCGCCCGGGACGCGGTGAACATGCCGGCCAGGAAGGAGCCGAGGAAGGGCGCTCCGCCTCGCGCGACTCCTTCATCTTGTCCGGGCGCACATCCTTGAAGTGGACGTGCTTGACGCGGTCGATCGTCGCCTCCAGCATTCCCCATGACGTCTGCCATCGCCCACGAGGGCGTGGCCGGTGTCGAACAGGAGGGAGGTCCTGGCCGGGTCGGTCATCTCCATGAGGCGGATCGTCTCCTCCTTGGTCTGAACGACGGTGCCCAGGTGGTGGTGGTAGACGAGCTCCAGCTCGTGGTCCTGGGCGATCTCGCCCAGGCAGTTCAAACCCTCGGCTGGACCGTCCACTCCTCGTCGGCCAGGACCGGCTTGTTGGTGAAGATGCACGTCGCGGATGCCCTGGACTGCTTCCGGTCTGCTCGGAGACGACGATCCGGGTGGCGCCCAGGTGCTCAGGTACTCGCAGGCGGCGGTGAAATCGGGCACGACGGCGTCGACGCCCTCACGCACGATGAAGGCGGAGTACCGCTGGGCGATGATCGCGATGCCGCGGGCCTCGGCACGCTCCTTGACAACCTCCTTGGGCGGGGAAGAAGCCAGCGCACTCGGTGCCGCGAGTAGCCGACGTCGGCCAGATCCAGGAGCATGTCCTCCAGAGTGTTGAAGGCGCCGACCGGGGATGTCGTCGTTGCGCCAGGTGATGGGGTGCATGCCCCGAGCGATGCCGTTCGGGTCGTTGATGGCGGTTGCGGGGTCGAGTCGGAATCGTCGATGATCTGTCTCCCGTGAAATCACGGGGCGACGGCGCTGTCGACCGCGTGGACGGTGATCGCGCTGCGTCCGGACGCTGCGGTGGATGACCGTCGTGATCAATCATAATTGTCAGGACCATACGGGTCCAGTCTCAGGAGTAGCGTCTTTCTGTGTCGCGCTCGATCTGCTCAGGGGAGCGCCCGAGGTCTCGGGCTGACCTTCAGCAGGACCAGGGCGATGACGATGTTGAGCACGCCGTAGACGGCGTAGGTCGCACCGCCGAGGGACTCCATCAGCGCGCAGGAAGGTCCAGGTGATGTGCCATTGGCCACCCACATGCAGAAGATGGCGGTGCCGTTCATGACGCCGCGGACATTGGCGGGGAAAGATCTGCCATCATCGTCCACCACGGTCCCGTTGGAGGACTGGACGATGAGCATGAAGACGGCCATGAGGCCCAGGATGAGGAACGCCGCCCACGCCGGCGGGGTGGTCCCCGGCGGACATATGCCCAGCAATGGCCAGCTGGAAGGTCGCGGCGATGCCGAGCGGGCACGCGCCTCCCCGTAACGTCCGCGATCAGGATCTGGCGGCGGCGGAAACGCATGATGAGCCAAATGCCGATGGCCGACCCGATGACGCTCGTGACGCCGTTGGCCACCTGCGCGGTGATCGAGGCGGAGGTCGACATGCCCGCGTACTCCAGGACCTTGGGCGCGTAGTACATGACGGTGTTCACCCCTCGTCGTCTGGTTAACGATGGCCAGGAAGACGCCGACGAGCAGGAGTTTGCGCAGCCACGGCGTGCGCCACACGTACCCAGGCCTCGGCGTCGAGCCTCGTCGAGCGAGCTCGTGCTGACGGGCTCGACCATCTCGAGCATCTCGTCGACCGGGGGCCGTCCTCGAGCCTCCTCGCGCACGCGCTTGAGAGCGCCGATGGCGTCGTGCAGCCGCCTGGCCACGTACCAGCGGGAGGACTCGGGCAGAGCCGGATGCCGATCCACAGGGCGATGGCGGGGATCGAGCAGATGACGAGCATGTAGCGCCGAGGCTCGCCGTTACCGGAGACGATGGTGAGCTGGTCGAGGAAGTCGTGGAACTGGGCCGCGCTCATGGTGCCGCCCTTGAGGTCTGCAGGGCGGTGAGGGCGTCGTAGGAGTAGGGAGCCTGCGACATGACCGACAGGTCGGCCTCGATGGTGATCGGGGCCGCCCCTGGCCGCCGTGTTGATCATGGCGTTCGCGGTGAAGGCGAGCAGTTGACCGGTGACGATCATGAGCTGGTCGATGGCCACGATCGATCCGCGTGATGCGCTTAGGGGCGGTCTCGGCGAGGTAGACGGGGACGGTGGCGCTGGCGCCGCCGACGGCGAAAGCCGAGGATGACGCGGAAGGGTACATCACCCACACGGTCGGGGAGAATGTGGTGCCCAGGGCGCCGATGAGGAAGAGGAGCGCCAGCATGGTGATGTTGTGACGGCGCCCGTAGCGGTCGGATAGGCGTCCGCCGATGAGGGCGCCCAGCGCCGCGCCGACCAGGAGAGTTCCGCCGATGGCGCCCTCCTCGAAGCTCGTCAGCTGCAGCCCGTTCGCGTCGAAGGGCATGTGCATGGGAGCAGGGCGCCGGAGATGACGCCGGGTCGTCAGCGAACAGCAGCGAGCCGAGCGTCGCGACGCCCGCGATGGCGAGAATCCGCGATGGCGTCCCGCGATGGCGGGGTGGCTCGACCGCTTTCTGCATTGCTGCGGGGGTGATCTCCTTCAGGGGGACCTCCTGCGCGGTTGCTCTCCTCGTCATGGCAGCGGCTCCTCGGATCGGGGTCAAGTGGGTGCGGCGGGCCGGTTGAGGCCGTCAGGTCATAGTGGATCATCGGGCGCTCGGCGGCGGCACGTCGATCGACGGGCGGCCGCCTTGGTCGAGCGTCGAGGTGGTGGGCAGATCCACGCGTGCGACGTCGTGCCGAGCCGGAGTCGGCGGCGGAGGCGACGACGGCCTCGTCGACCTCGGCGGCGCACCGGGCGTCGGCGGCGGACGGCGCCCGCTGTTCGCCGGTGAGCACCGAGCGCAGGAACTGGGCGGCCTCGACGGACTTCAGGTCGATCGAGCCCATGGATGTGCCGATGGCCGACTGGTAGCGGCTCACTCGCCCAGTCGGGCCCGCCATGGCGCGGGTGTAGCCGTGGACCGGGCCGGCGTCGGCGGTGTGCATACCTGGAGCTCGTTGAGGCGTTCGAAGTTCCAGCGTGCGGAGCCGCCGGTGCCGTAGACCTCGACGACGTACTCGGCCTCGCGGCCCTATCGCTCACCCGCGAGGACTCCATGGTGCCATTGACGCCGCCGTCGAAGCGCACGAGCATGCCGACGTAATCCTCGTTCTCCACAGGTCCGACCTCGTCGCCGATCTCGAAGCCGGGTGACCGATGCCCGCCGTGATGGGGATGGGGCCGTTCGGTGATGAACGTGTCGGTGATGGCGGTGACCGAGGCGATGCGGCCGACGACGTACTGGGCCAGGTCCGCTCCGTGGCTCGCGAGGTCGCACGACGCCGGCGCCGGCCCTCTGCGCGAGGCGCGCCAGGTGAGCGGGCCCAGCGGGGAGGAGCTGTGAGTCGGCGATGAACCACGCGCACGTTGGTGATGCGACCCCAGAGCGCCCGAGCGCGGAGACGCATGTACTCGATGGCCGGGGCGTGCCGAGAGTTGAAACCGACAGCGTGACCAGGCCCGCCGTAGCAGGCGTCGGGCCGCGCGCCTGCTCGGTGACACGCCCACGGGCTTCTCGACCCAGAAGGGCTTGCCGGCCTCGACGGCCGCCAGAGCGATCTCTCGCAGGTAGTTAGCGCAGATGGAGACGGCCTCGACTCGGGATCTGCCAGCAGTTCACGGTAATCGGCGCGGGCGCTCAGCCGAGGTCCTGGGTGGCGGTCGCCGCGCCTGCTCGATCGGGTCCGCGCGACCACCAGACGCGCCTCGGCGTCCAGTTCGGGGAAGCGCTCGAGACGGTCCGGTAACTGCGGGCGTGAGTCGACCCATCCATCCCAGGGAGATGACGCCGATGCCGATCTTCTTGCGTGCTGCCGATGGCTGTTCTCCTGACGGCCGTCGTTGGCCAGACGTGAGGGCACTCACACACGCGTGAGCAACGTGCGAGACAAAATAACAAGGCTTGCATCGGGCGCAAGCCCGCGACTCGCTGCCCGGGGTGGCGTGCCGCCGCGACGGCCGCACGGGTCCGGTCGAGTTCCCCGGGACAGGCTGGCGGGCGCCGGAGTCAGCAGGGGAGTCCCGAGTGACATTCTTGTTCGTACAAATGCATTCTAGGTTCACGACGGTGCTCACTGCCGGGCTGCCGGAGCGCTGGTGCTGGGGCCGTCGGCGCGGTCCGCCGCACCCGGCCAGCACAGGAGGGCGATCAATGACGACTGCGACCGTCGGCCTCAGCGGCTGCGGCGTCCATCTTGGGCCTGTCGGGACGACCACCGGCGCGTCTGGGGGCGGTGGGCTCTCTGGTCGACGGCGTCGCCGTCCGACGGCGCTGTCCGCAGCCCTCGACGGCGCGAAACGCGCTCCTGATGGCGCACCGCTCGCGGCCATCCCCGTCGGCTCGCTGTTGGGCGCCCCGGTGCTCGACCTGCTTTTCGCATGCCGTCGGACGCCGGCCCGCCGCCTCGCCTCGGGCGTCCTCGTGGCGGTCTGAGCGCGGCGACGGCCGCCGCCCTGATTGTGGACGGGCGTCGCCGGCGGGCTGGTCGCGGGGCTCGGAATCGGCGGATACACCATCGTCGTCCCCGCCGCCCACGAGCTGTCGGAGCGCAGGACACCGTCTCGTGCCGCGTGCGCGCCCTGGCCCCGGCCGGGCGGGACCGCGTCGCATCGGCGTCGCGGCGGCGCCTTCTGCCCGGCTGGGGCGCCGCGTGCGCCTGGATGGCGCTCCTCGCGTCGGCGCGCGACCGCGTGCGCGCTCGTCGCGTCTCCTGCCTGAGACGCCCCACCGGTCGCGGCCCGTGAAGACCTGATGCCGCTCATGAGGCGCTCAAACGGGTGCACGCGCCTGAGGCCGCGGTCGCCATCGACTGGGTCGTGCTGAGGCTGGCATGCAGGCGAGGGCGAGCACTTCGGCGATGATCTGCGCATCAGGCAGGTGCGCAGGATGGTCCTGCCGGACCCGGGTGCTCGAGCTGGTTCCGGGCCCCGCCCTGGGACTGGCGGCGGTCTCGCGCGCGCCATGGGCGCTGAGCGCCGATGGCGGGCGGTCCTGGTGCCGCTGTGGCCGGCGCTCGTGCTCGCCGGACTGTGGGCGCTCCTGGCAGTGGGCGGGTTCGCGCCGGCGCTCGAACGGCTCCTGTACGCCTGGGTGCTCGGCGGCACCGGGTCTCGGCGCGCGGTCGTGCTACTCGTGCTCCTGGAGCGGCTTCACGGCGTCGGAGCGCTGGTTCTGCTCATCATGGTGCGTGGCTGGCTGCGTCGGCGGTCAGTACGTGGCCGTCGTGCCGCGCGCACCGGTGGCATCGACCGATGGTGCCGCTGTGGCTGCGCTCCTCAACGTCGCGCCGGTGCGTCATCCGCCCCTCGTCCAGTCCTCCGCCGTGCTCTCGGACCGGCCGCCCTGCTCCTCGTCTCGACGCGGGTCGCGATCGCGGTGGTCGCTGACCTGCCAGCTGGCGAGCATGCTGCTCGCACTGCCTGCACTGCCCCCGGTGCAATGGACATCCTGCGGACGGTGAGACGCCGCGCTCTCGAGAGCATGACACGAGCGCGCCCCCGGCGGGGTGGCGCTTTCAACGCGGGTCGGTGGTCGCAGGCCGCTGCGAGCGGCCTGCTGCGCGTCGGCATTGCCCGCGCAGCTCAGGAGACGCTGCTCGCCGAGGCTCGGCGGCGGCCCTCCGGGCTCGGCGCCTGCGCTCGTCCAGGCCAGGAGGTTGATGCCGGTGTAGACGCCGGTCAGCGCACTCGCCGTGCCGATGAGACCGGCGGCGATGAGCGGCACAGGGGAGGCGGCGATCGCGCCGATGACGGCCATGATGAAGACGACGGCGGCGATAACGCCTCATGCCGATCTTGAAGGTGAGCAGGTTGGCGTCCCTGGCCCGCGCTGGGGAGGAGGTGGTGGATTCCGGGGTGGTGACGGCGACGGTGTCGATGACGGAGCGCTCATGGCTGACGTCCTTTTCAGTTCCTGCGCGGAACCGAACGGGACGGGTCCGACGGCGGTGTGCCCGACCTCGCGGGTCGGCCCGGTCTCATCGACCGGCGCGTATGAGTAGGAGGCTGAGTTGCTATGTACAGGCAAAAGTGAATGATGCCTGTCACGTGCACCTGGCGCCCCGCGGCGGGCGTCGTCCGTTCCGCCCCGGCGCGGTGGTAGCGCGGATGGGGTGCGCGGCGCCGTTATCCCGTACGCGTGACGCCCCCCCCGACCAGCGCAGCCGTTCCCGACACGCGCGAGGACGGCCCCGCCGGACCCGTCCTCGTCGTCGACTTCGGCGCCCAGTACGCCCAGCTCATCGCCCGCCGCGTGCGCGAAGCCTCGGTTTACCTGAGATCGTGCCGCACCTCATGCCCGTGGCGGAGATGCTCGCTGGCGAGACCGGCCGCCATCATCCGTCCGGAGGCCCGTCGAGTGTCTACGCGACGGTGCTCCTGTCATCGACCCGGCCGTGTTTCGATGCTGACGTCCGGTCCTGGGCATCTCACATGGATTCCAGGCCATGGCCCGGTCCTCGGGGACCGTGGGCGCACTCGGGACGCGCGAGTACGGGCGCACCGAGGCCCAGGTGAGCCCCGACTCCTGCCTGCTCGCGGGCACGCCGGCGGTGCAGACCGTGTGGATGAGCTCACGGTGACGCCGTCCGGGCGGCGCCGAGGTCTCACGGTGACCGGTTCGACCCGGCAGACCCGGTGGCGGCCTTCGAGGACCGGCGGCGCCGCCTCTTCGGCCTCCAGTGGCACCCCGAGGTTCTGCACTCGGCGCACGGGCAGGCCGTCCTGGAGAACTTCCTGCGCGTGGGCGCGGGCATCCCCCCCGCCTGGACGCGCCGGAGCATCATCGGCGAGCAGGTCGCCGCCATCCGCGAGAGAGTCGGCGACGCCCACGTCATCTGCGGGCTGAGCGGCGGAGTCGACTCCTCCGTAGCGGCGGCCCTGGTCCACCGAGCCATCGGGGATCGGCTCACCTGCATCTTCGTCGATCACGGACTCGCTGCGCGCCGGCGAGCGAGGCAGGTCGTCCGCGACTACGCGGGAGGGCATGGGCATCCGCGTCATTGCAGTCGATGAGACCGAGCGCTTCCCGGCCGCGCTCGCGGGCGTGACTGATCCGGAGGTCAAGCGCAAGATCATCGGCCGGGAGTTCATTCGATCCTTCGAGGCGGCTCAGCGACGCGTCGTCCAGCAGGTCAGCGGCTGGCGGCGAGATCGGGTACCTGGTCCAGGGCACCTGTACCCCGACGTCGTCGAACCCGGGCGGCGGTGAGGGGCGGCCAACATCAAGAGAGTCACCACAACGTGGAGGGCTGCCCGACGACCTCGACTTCGCCCTCACTCGAGCCGCTGCGCGCTCCGTTCGAGATGAGGTGCGCGCCATCGGCCGCAGAGCTGGGCGTGCCTGAGAAGATCGTTCCCCGCCAGCCCTTCCTGGGCCGGGCTGGGGATTCGCGTCATCGGCGAGGTGACTGGCGAGAACCCATGCGCATCCTGCGGCGGCCGATGCCATCGCCTGCGAGGAGCTCACCGCCGCAGGGCTCGACGGCGAGATCTGGCAGTGCCCGGTGGTGCTGCTCGCCGATGTTCGCTCCGTGGGCGTCCAGGGCGACGGGCGCACCTCACGGCCATCCGATCGTGCTGCGGCCGGTCGGCAGCGAGGACGCCATGACGGCGGACTGACGCGCTGCCCTACGACGTACTTCGCCCGCATCTCCACGCGCATCACCAACACGGTGCCGGAGGTCAACCGGTGATGCCCCGACCGCACGAGCTGCCGCCCCGGGACGATCGAATGGGAGTGAGGCGTCCGCCGCTGCCGGTGCGGTGCAGTGACGGGCTGACGCAGCAGCCGGTCCAGTGGTGCCGCGGAATCGTTCCTCTCGTGATGGACCGCCCCGGCCGGACCGGGGGAGTAACGGCAGCAGCCTCCGCGCTCCTGTAGGAGCGGTGCCCTCGACGGGCGGGCGGAGTTCCTTTGCGGACCACGATTCTGATTGTCCTGATTCAATAAAACCTTGTTCCTCGAGGACCCGAGTGAGTGTACTATCACCGGGCGGTCTTCCACCGCTTTTCCCCACCATGGTGACGACAATCGAGTCGCAATGTCCTATCCCCACAGACCCCGACGCCTCCCCAGGTTATATGCCCGCACCTGTGCCTGTGACGAAGAAGTCGCGGAATATTCTCGGAATCGTCGCGCTGATCGCGTCCATCGTCGGGTTCGTCTTCGCCTGCATCCCCGGAGCGCTCATCGTCGGATCGGGTTCTGCTCCCGATATCCTTCATCCTCGGCCTGGTGGCTCTCTCCGAAGGACGAGAGCCATGGACAGGCGATCGCGGCAATCATCGTCGCAGTGGTCGGCACGGTTGTCGGCGTTGTCGTGTTCCTCACCGTTGTGGGGAATGCCTTTGACGAGGCCTTCCTCCGAGGACACGAACGCGAGATCAGTCGGTATCGGGTCGTCCTCGGCGCGAATCCCAGTGAAGGAGCGACGTCGACGACCCGAGCCGGTACGCGCGACAACCCGGTGCCCTGGGGACTGAGATCTCCAGCAAGGACTGAAGGTCGTTGTCAATTCCGTCACCTTCGATGCGAACGATGCGGTACTCGCTGAGAACATGTTCAACGATCCTCCCGCCGACGGACAGGAGTACATTCTCGTCAACTACGAAGTCACCTATATCGGTATCGATCTGAACGGAGTCCCCATCCTTGCGGATGTGAGCTTTGCGTTTCCGCCGATGGGTTACCATCGATAGCTCGACTGCTGGCGGTGGCCTCGATGCCATCGACATATCGACGACCCTCTACAATCGGCGGTAGTGTCTCGGTAATGTCGTTGTCGGTTCCATCGGCCACGGCCCGGGATGGTGTGCTCGCAGGAGCCCCGGCTCAGTCTCCGACAAGACCTTTGTCGCGGTGAAATGATGTCCATGTCACCGCGCGCGGGCGGATAGCGTCCGTGCGGTGCTGATACCGGCATCCTCGACCAGAATCGACGACGCCGTCGACGTGGTCGAGGATGCCGATCCGCATCTTGACCGTCTGCTCAGGCCCCGGAGATGATTCAGCGATCTCGCGCCTGGCCTCCTCCTTCGGGGAGGGGATCATCGGCAGACGTGGCTGAGGTTGCAGCCCGACATGCAGCGGGGAGTCGACGCCGGGCCTCGACGAGTCTGTCGTAGGAGCGAATCGTCCGGCAGGAAGATCTCCGACTGCCCACGAATGTGGTCACCCGCACTGTCGCGGCGCTGAGAGGTCTCCGTCGATGGGGGACAGGTGCCAGTCGGACGTGGGCGTGTCACCGGCCCAGCCTCGCCCATGACCGTCAGCGGCTCGGGAGACATGAGCGATCGGCATCGATGAAGTCGGCGATGTCCGGATTCGTGGGTGATATCGACCCGGGGACGGGAGATCAGCTCATCAGGCTTGCGCTGCGCCCAGCGCCAGCGAGCAGGCGATGACGACGGCGAGGCCCTCCCCGAACTGTCTCCCATGAGAACGACCCGCTCGCCCTCATTCTCAGAGAACGCGCAGGCACAGGTCACGACGAGCCGATGCGCCCTCGACCCACGTGTGATGGGGCGCCAGTGGGGAGGGGCACGACGAAGCGGGCTCCCGTCCTGCGGACCAGGTCGTCGATGAGCAGGGCGCCTGGAGTGAGGCAGTGAGGCGTAGCCGCCGCCGTGGAGATAGACGACCACGGTGCTGACGCGATACCGGGCACGACCTGCGACGCCGAGCGGGGGCGCATAGTAGACCGGCATGCCGGCCCCTCGCGCCGTTCGACGCCGTAGCGGGAACGCGACCAGGGGGAAGGACAGCGGATCGGCGGGCTCGGGCCTGCTGGCCATCCGCCGCGATCCGGTCGGCCATCGAGATGTGGGCGTTCAGCATCTTGACCGGGCGCGTGCTGTACTCGGCGAAGGTTGCGGTCGCCGAGCGTAGGCGCAGATGGGGAGAAGGCGCTGAGGCGCTCTGCGGCCAGCGCCGCGCCGCCGATGGCTTGAGGGTTCCGGACGTCGTGGGCATGTACTTCCTCTGTGCTGCGATTGTTCGGGCCGGCATGGCGGTCGGGCGCCCGGCCCGTCGGGACGCCCGGATCATCGTAGGCCGGTCCGCCGACGTCGGACGTTCGGCCTGGGCTCCCTCGACCGGTGACGCTGGGAACCGGCCGCCCGATCCCATGACGCCGAACGGGAGGGTGGCCCCAGGAAGGCCTGGAGCGCCCGGCCGGTCCGAGCGAAGCTGGGCGGCCGACGGTCCGGCCATCGTCGATCGCCGTCGAAGGGCCGATGGGAGCCGCAGCCGGCACCGCGCACCGCATGAACACCGCATGAAGGAGGAGCATCCATGAGTACACGCAGCTGGGCAGTACGGAATCACCATTCGAGGCTGTGCATCGGGGTATGAGCTTCGGGAGGTCTTCCCCGACGTCCACCAGTGGGTCATCGACCAGGAGGCCACCCAGGAGGTGATCGCGCGCGCCCTGGAGCTGGGTGTCACTTCATCGACACCGCCAACGTCTACGCCCGCGGCACGAGTGAGGAATTCATCGGCGTCGCTGAAGAACCTCGGGAGTCAAGCGCGAGAACGTGGTGCTGGCGAGCAAGGTCTACTTCAACGAGGGGCACCTGTCGCGGGCGGCCATCGAGCGCGAGATCGACGGCACCCTGAAGCGCCTCGGCACCGACTACCTCGACCTCTACATCATCCACCGCTTCGACTACGCGACCCCCATTGAGGAGACCATGGAGGCGCTCGACCCCTCGTGCGCCCGGGAGCGTGCGGGCCCTGGGGCCTCGGCGATGTACGGCTACCAGCTGCACAACATGCAGGTGGCCGCCGACGCGGGCGGCTGGACCAGATTCTCCTCCATGCAGAACCACTACAACCTGCTCTACCGGGAGGACGAGCGCGAGCTCATCCCCGTGTGCCGCCAGTACGGCATGTCGCTGACCCCCTACAGCCCGCTCGCCTCAGGGCACTTGACGCGCCCCACCTGGGACCTCGCCTCCGTGCGCTCGACCACCGACGCCACCATGCGCGGCAAGTACGACCACGAGCGCGAGACCGATATGCCCATCATCGAGCGCGTCGCCGAGGTCGCCCCAGCGCACGAGGTGCCCATGGCGGACGTCGCGCTCGCCTGGCTGCGTGGCCAGGGCGCTGACTCCCCATCGTCGGCTGCTCGCGTCCGAGCCGCGTCGACGACGCCGTGCGCGCCCTCAGCCTGACGCTCACCCAGAGCGAGGTCGCCTACCCTCGAGGAGCCCTACCGGGCCCATGAGCTCAGTGGGGCCCGCTGGCCTGCCCCGAGGACGCCGCTGGTCTGGCTCGAGGACCGAGCGGCGCTGAGCGTCGACTCGAGAGCCACCGCACGGCGGGGCAAGAGCGGACGATGCCCTCACCCTCTCTATTATCCTCTATCTCACGGCGTCGGCAGTGGGAGCGGAATCGTGGGGCTCGCACCCTGCCCGCGCGGCTGCTGCAGCGGCTCGCGGATCCACACGCCGGTCGGGAGGAACAGGAGCATGCCGCCGATGGAGGCGGGCCAGCCCCAGGTTCCGCGACAGACTGCCCGCGGGAGCGGCCAGGATCCGTGAGCGCCGGGGCCCGCGACCCGGCGCCGTCATGGGCGGTGAAATGGAGACGACGGTGGGGGCGCGGTCGTGTCGGGCCTCCTCACCAGGAGCGCCGCGACCTTCGTGTCCAAATCTGCCACAAATCTGCCACAAAAAGGTTCATCCGAATCCGAAGGGCGTCACTGATGACGGAGAAAAGACCGGAATATCAACAGTCACCTCCAACAAGCCCGACGAGACGCGGAGGCTTTGTGGCAGATTTGGACACGCCTCGACTCTTCGACCGGATCGGTCTCCAGATCCCCGCATCAGGCGGCGGTCAGGGCGCCCAGACGAAGTTGTCGCGGCCCGCACCCGCCTCGAAGTGATACTTCACCAAGCCGCGATCCTGGCCCGCGTAGGCGCTCTCCTGACAGCGAATCGTCACCCGTTTCCGCTGCCGGCCAGGGTGTGAAGGCCTGCTTGCCGAAGGCCGTCGGCGCGAGAAGGGCCGCCTCGACCCCCTGGGTGAACCAGACCGGGGCCTCGCCGTCGTAGGAGGCGACTTCGTCAGGCGTTTCGAGGTGTGCGGGACGCCCTGGGTCGCGCCGCAGCCGAGGGCGACGACGGCGACCACCCTGCCCGTGGCGCCGCTCGCCCGTGCGGCCGCCTTCTTGGAGAAGGTTCCGCCGACCCACCACGTGTTCAGTCCCAGCTCCTGTGCGGTGAGCATGAGGTCGGCGCCGCCGTAGCCGAGGCGTTCGTCCAGATCGAGGCGTCGGGGCCGGCCATGACCAGGCAGTTCCTCACGCTGCGTGCGCGCACTGTCCCCCACATCGGGCCGAAGACGGGCGCCGCCGGTCAGCTGCGCCGGATATCCGTCCCCTGAGCGCGGTTGTCCTCCCTCGATGCGCGAACGCAGGCGGCGACGACGTCGTCGGGCACAGGCTTGTCGAGGTACTGGCGCACCACGTGACGAGCGCGCATGGCATCGGTGATGGGCATGGTGGATCTCCGTTCATCGCTGTTCACCGGTGCCGTCACTCTACAGTCGCGCGGCATTCCACATGCGTGCGTATGCGCCGCCGAGCGCGAGCAGCTCCTCGTGCGCGCCCCGCTCGACGACCGCCCCGTCGTCAATGACCGCGATGACATCCGCCCGGCGGATGATGGGCAGCGTGTGCGCCACCATGACCACGGTCTTACGGCGGGAGAGCAGATTGACCACGGCCTCGCGCACGGCCAGTTCGTTGTCGATGTCCAGGTTCGACGTGGCCTCGTCGAGAAGCACGATGGGGGCGTCGCGCAGGATGGCGCGCGCGATCGACAGCCGCTGCCGCTCGCCTCCGGAGAGCCCTTCCGCCCCTCTCGCCGATCCTCGTGCCGTAGCCCTGCGGCAGGGGCTCTGACGAACTCGTCGGCGTTCGCCAGACGGCACGCCTCGTGAACCTCCTCGTCGCTCGCCTGGACGCGATGGCGCACATTGTCCGTCACCGAGTCGTCGAAGAGGAATACGTCCCTGGTCCACGAGCGCGACATTGCGCAGGACGCTTGGAGCGTAGTCGGTCACGTTCACGCCGCCGAAGCTCACGGTCCCTTCCCTCGGCCGGTACAGCTGCGCGATGAGGCCCAGCACTGTCGACTTCCCGCAGCCGGAATCGCCCACCAGCGCCGTCAGCCCCCTGTCGGGGATGCTCAGGTCGAAGTCGCGGGAGCACGGTCGAGCCGTCCCTGCAGGCGAATTCCACGCGAGAGCTCTATCCCGCCCCTCATCGGCACGTCGTCGAAGCGGCCCTGCCTCGCGGGCTCTTCGAGCACGCCCGCAATATTCCGCTTGGCGATCTCGAGGTTGCGATACGCCGTCGAGTGGATGAACAGGGCGCCCACGAGCTTGAGGGTGAGCAGGGCAGCATGGAGATGAGCAGAACGACTCGACGGGCAGCGACCCCGTTGACCATGCGCTGCAGCACATCCATATGAGCAGGGATGGCAGAGACCAGCGAGGAGGGATAGGCCCGCCCGATGGGGATGATCGCACGTTCATACACGTAGCTCACGTGCGAGAACTCGCGCATGCTCTCCACAATGGTTTTCGCTAGCACGCCCGCGACCGCGTAGGCGCGCAGGGTCTGCATGCCGTCGACGTGCTCCATGACGGCGCTCGAGTTGTTTGCGCGCACCTCGTCCTTGTGAGGACCGTAGATACCGACCTGCCGCCAGGCCAGCGCGACGGCGGGCACCAGCAGCAGGAAGGAGCCCAGTGTGACGACGCCGGCCGGGGCGTAGAGCCGGATCGTGAATGCGCTGAGCACGGCGGCCAGCACCGCGCTCTTAATGATCTCGCCCGTTCGATGGGTGAGTATCTGCTCGTAGTCATTGACATTGGTCGTGAGCGCTTGCAAGTACTCGCCGCTCGTTCGCTCGGTGAAGCGGGAGAGCGGAATGCGCTTGATGGACTCACCCATGATGATCCGCAGATTACGGCTGACACGTGCGCCGCCCACCTGCCCGCGCACGTATCCGAAGCGGTACACGGCGAGGCGCGCGGCGAACACGACGACGAGCGTTGCGGTGATCCGCAGCAGGATTCCCTGGATCGACCGGAATCCGAGAAGACCTGGCGCATCACCAGCCAGATCAGCATGACGTTCGACCCGCTCAGCACGCCCTCGACGACTGTGCACGCACGAGATGCGGAAGTCCCGTTCCTGGCGAACGGGCCGATTTCACGGGGCCGAACCGAAGCGTGTGTCTAAGCACGGGAGGACCCTCCCCTCTTCTCATCGGTATCCGCGTCCGGACCCTTCGCGCCGGCGCGATAGCTCATGGAGCGAGACCGGCGGTACGCGTCCCACGCGCTGCGGTAGTCCGGACTCCGGGCGAGCACGTCCTCGTGCGTCCCCAGACAGGTGAGCGACCCGTCCTCCACCACCGCGACCCGGGGTCGCATCGGACGGCCGCGTCGAGGCGGTGCGCGACGACGAGCACCGTCCTGCCTTCGCACAGGCTGCCCAGCGCCTCGTCGATGAGGACCTGGTTCTCCGGGTCCGCCGCGCTCGTCGCCTCGTCCAGTACGAGGACGGGGGCGTCCTTCAGCATGGCGCGGGCAATGGCGATGCGCTGGCGCTCGCCGCCGGAGAGGCCGCCCCCAGCGTGCCGATGGGCGTGTCGTATCCGCGGGGAGCGCCATGATGAAGTCGTCGGCCCGGGCGCGGCGGCCCGCACCTGGTCGAGCGGGGCGGGCGAACCCATGCGGATGTTGTCGGCGACCGTCCCGCTGGTGAGGAACGTCCTCTGGAACACTCACCGATGACATAGCCAGCAGATCGTCGTAGTCGATGTCGCGGCATCGACGCCGCCGATGGATAGCCGTGCCCGACGTCGCGTCGTAGAAGCGCCCCACGAGCTGGACGAGAGTTGACTTGCCCGAGCCGGACGGCCCCACGATGGCCAACCGCTCGCCCGCCTCCAGCTCGAGCGAGACGCCGTGCAGCACTCGGGGTGTTCCGCCCGTCCGTCGCGAAGGACACGTCGTCCAGGCGGATCGAGGCGACCTGAGGAACGGCGCGCCGCGCCGAACACGGGCACTCGAGGAGCTCCCGACGCGCACGGCGCTCGCCGAGGCCTGGGACAGCTTTGTTGGAGAAGTCCTGCAGGAGCCGGATCTCGGTCAGGTAGAGCGACCCACGAATGCGGAACAGCAACATACGTCGAGGCGTCGATGGCGCCGCGGGTCAGCATGAACGCCCCCATCGGCACCATGATGAGCAGTCCGGCCTCGATAATGACGACGTAGGCGGCGAACCCCGGTCCGGTCCTGCGCGATATTCCGCACCACTACCGCATGCTCTCGTCCACCGCGGTGCGGAACCGTGAACGAGCGGGCGCCCATATCGAGGGCCTTGATGACGCGCATGCCGCTGACGTACTCCACTCATGACCGAGTTCATGTCCTCCAACGACTTCATGGCGCGGTCCATGATCGATCCCATGATCCTAAAGAGCGACACGAGTACCGCGAGAGCGGCGATGACCGGAACGAGCGTGGCCAGGGCCAGCGGACGTTGACGGTCAGGAGGAAGACAAGAGTCGCGATAGGCCCCGAGGCGTACATAGGGAACGCCTCGGGCAGATTGTGGGCGAGAAGGAGCTCGAGGTTCTCCACATCGTCGGAGAGCACCGCCTTGATCCTGCCGGTGCTGCGCTCGTCCAGCTCTCCCAGCGGCGCTCTGGAAAGACGCTCGAGGATTCGGCAGCGCACGTCGAACAAGGGCGCCGTAGGCGCCTTGTGCGCGAGCGCGCTCGAAAAACCGAACATGGTGAATCGCAGCACGACACCTGCGGCGAGGACGGCCGTATCGACGGCGACCGTCCCGGTCGTGCACCTGCCCTCGTACACGGCGCGCATCAGGCCGAATACGGCGAGGTACGGCACCGAGACCATGAGCCCCGACAGCGTCGCGCAGACGATGGAGACCACCAGGTACGTCCTGTTCCTCCCCGCCCACATGAGTACGAGGACGACCGGATTGCCCGTCTTGTTCACGAGGTCCCCTCCTTTCCTTCCTGAGCTCTCTTCCTTCATGCGGATGCGTGTCATGCGGACGCGCCCGTCATCGCCCGGACGGCGTCGAAGTCGTCGCGAACCCGGGCCCGGCCGACGACGCGTCCGTCATCCACGGTGCAGCACGCGGTCGCAGGCGCACGCGATGAGCTCCAGGTCGTGGGTGGCGACGAGAATCGTGCGGCCCTCATCCGCCAGCGCGCCTCAGCAGGCGGCCGACGCGGCGCATCCCGTCCACGTCGATCCCGCTCGTGGGCTCGCTCGAACACGATGATCCGCTTGCCGGCAGCCACGCACGCCGCTACGGCCAGGCGCTGCTTCTGGCCGCCGGACAGGGTCGCCGGATGCATGCCGGCCACGTCGTCCAGCGCGAGGGCGCGCAGGATGGCATCCGTATCCACGGTCCGGCCCTGCGGCGCGGCAGACCGAAGGTCACGTCGGCCGCGGCGGGAGGCGGCGAAGAGCTGGTAGTCGACATCCTGAAGACCATGGCGGACGCGCGCATCCTGCCCTGCGCGAGCCCTCCGTCCGTCGATGCGCACGACGCCGCTCGTCCTGCGTTCGAAGCCGCACAGGGCCCGGCACGCCGTGGTCTTTCCGGCGCCGTTGCCGCCGACGAGGGCGGTCACCTCCCCGGCGCGCACATCGACGTCGACCCCGTGCAGGACCGGGCCTCGACCCGTAGCCGACCGACAGTCCCGCCGAGCGCGGCGTCGTTCCTGCTGCTGCTGCCCCGTCGCCGTCGGGCAAGATTGCGCCGGGATGCGCGGGTGCGGGCCGACGGCGGGTGCGACGTCGTCGAGATTCCGCGCACGCAGTCCCATGGAGTCCAGCTCCCGTGGGTCGAGCGCGGCGAACTCGTCGGCGCTCATGACACGGGTGATGCGCCCCGAATCCAGGTGGATGTAGGTGTCGGCGAGCCCGACAGCCAGGTCAGCCGGTGCTCGGCCACCAGGATCGAGCGGCCGGTCGTCTTGGCCGCCGCGACGAAGGCGGTGATGGCCTCGATGGAGTCCGCATCCAGGTTGCTCGTCGGTTCGTCCAGCAGAAGGTTCGCAGGTCGCAGGGCCCAGACGCTCGCGTAGGCGATCTTCTGGCGCTGCCCGCCCGAGAGGCGGAAGATGCTGCGGTCGGCCAGATCCTCCAGTCCCAGCTCGCGGAGGGTCCGCTCGACGCGGGCCCGTATCCTCTCGGACGGCCAACCGGCGTTCTCGAGCGCGAAGGCCACCTCCCCGGTGGTGTCCACGTTGAAGAACTGCGTGCGCGGATTCTGAACAGCGATCCCGCGCGCTCGGCGATCTCCCAGGCGGCCAGGCCGCCGACGTCCCTCGTCGTCCAGCAGGACGCGCCCGCCCGCCGCCCGGGGAAGAAGCGGGGCGAGACCGTTGGCCATGCGCAGCAGGGTGGATTTTCCGCAGCCGGAGCGCCCGCACACAACCGCCACCTGACCGGGGCGCACGCTGATGGAGACATCATGAACCCCCCTCTCGCTGGTGGCCGCATCCGCGCGGTAGACGAAGGAGGCGCGCTCGAAGCGGATCATGCGACCGCACCGCAAACGAGAGCGCCCGCGATAGCGCCCAGGCCCAGGAGGAGCATGAGCCAGTCCACCGGGCGCATGGCGATGTGCAGGTAGCAGGTGCGGGTGGCGGATTCTCGATCCCGCGCACGATCGCGGCTATGGACAGCTCGTCGGACCGCCTGGCTGGCGCTCGCGAGCAGCGGGACGTAGACGCAGTCGACTGTGCGCGCCGGCGCCCGCAGAAGGCTCACGGGGCCGGGGGAGATGCCGCGCATGCGCATGGCGTCCCGGATGAAGGCCCAGTCCTCGCGGACGGCGGGCGCGTAGCGCATGGTCACGGCCAGGGGATGGTCAGCCTCGCGCGGTGCGCGCAGGCGCGCGAGCGAGCTCATGAGTTCGCCCACCCGAGTGGTGGCGATGGTCGCATACGCCACGAGAGACAGGCGAGCACCTTTGCGCATCAGCAGGAAGAAGCGAGCGAACGAGGTGCGCAGGGCGACCCGCCCAGCCACGGCACGACGCGGGCGGCGGCGATCACCGCCGCGTACAGGATGAGCATCGCCGGAGGCCCCTGACTTGCCCAGCACGACGCCGAAGGCGAAGGCGAATGTCATGAGGAGCATCTCGTAGGCGAGGTTCGGTGCGAGAGCCACGGCGATAGCCATAGCCGCGATGAGGCTCAGCTGGTGCGCGGGTCCAGGCGGACGCGACCGCTATCGCGCCCGGGATCCGTCGCCGGACGGGAACGCCACTCGCGCCGTCAGTCGCTGACGGCCGACGTCGTCGTCACCGGGTCATCCGTTCGACCCTGCGGCGGTGATGCCCGCGGTTCGAACTGCCTGCGCAGCCGCAGGCCGATCAGGCCGCTGGACGAGGGCGCAGACCACGGCGGCCGCGATCATGGCGGGCAGCATCCAGGCGGTGGCCGTGCGCGCCATGGTGTCCATGTACGCCTGCTCGGTGCCCCTGCCGGTCAGGTACGCCGCGTAGCCGCTCGGGTCCATCCACAGCATGAGGTAGGAGCCCGTGGGGGACAGGGAGTAGATGATGAAGGCGAGAAGGTTGAGCGGCTTGGCCTGAACCGCCCGAGGCCGGCGACGACGTCGGCCACGGCGCCCAGGACGACGGAGGCCGCCGCCCACCCCCAGTACATGCCGGTGACGAACAGGATCGCGCCGACGACAACGCCCAGAATGACCAGCGGCCGTGCCTGGGAACCTCGCGATGAGCAGCAGGTAGACGGGGCCGGTGAGCAGGGCCGCGGCGGCGGGCATCCAGAACGTGAGGACGGGGTTGGGAGCGAGCGGAGCGCTGGCGACCATCATGAGCACGAGGAAAGGGCGGTGAAGACACCGGTCGTGACGAGGTCGCGCGCTCGGGCCCCTTCTCGCCGGGGGACGTCTCCGCTGGTCTCGCTCATCCTCGTCCTTTCCGTCTTATTGAGGTATCGCTAACCTGGCGTCGAGTGTATGGAGGGTCGACGGCCGAGGGTCGCTCAGCGAGCACGTCGGTCCCATCGGCGCATGATCGCGTCTCATCGTCGTAGGTCAGGAGGGTGGCGGAGAGAGCCGTTGCAGGAGGAAGCCCTGAGGGCGCGGGCTTCGTGGAGACCCTGCCGCCGGCGGCTTCGGCGAGCTGTGGCGGTCCCTACAGGTGCGAGGACGGAGGGTGCACCGGTGGTTCCACGTCTCTCGCCCGGCTCGGCCCGTGGAGCATCAGCATTCACGACTTCACCATGCGGGGCGACTTCGTTATGGGACTCACCCGCCCCGTTACCTGACGGTCACGTGGTTCAAGTCCATAGCCGGGATGGAGCTCAGCCCCGTCGCAGGCTCAGACTCGATAGTGTGTGGGGCCAGAGCATCGGGGCGGGTCCGTGGGAGGGCGTGGCCCACGGCGGCGTCCCCGTGCAGTGTCGTCGCATCGAGGTCACCCCGGAGTTCTCGGCGCGGTTCCTGATGACGAATATCCCGACCGGTTCCGCGTTGAGCGGGCCTTCATCTCACTGGAGTCCTTCGACGAATTCCCCGAGATGAGAACGCTGCCTCCCGACTGTGGCCCCGGCCGGGCGACCGAGCGCAGCAGCCTCGCTACTACGAGGGCAAAGTGCTTTGCAGGCCATGGGGCTCATTGTGGAGCGGTCCCGCCATCCGTGGTCGTTGCGGGCCGACGGCGGGTGGCCTCGGGGACCGCGAGCGCATGCGCGACGTCCTGCGCTACATCGATGACCACTGCTGCGCGGACCTGCGCATCGACGATCTGGCCAGGATGGCGCAGGAGCCCCTACGAAGTTCAGGGAGACCTTCAGGAGGCTTAACGGGCGGACGCTCACCCGGTACGTGCAGGGGCGGCGGATGAGCCGGGCGGAGTTGCTGCTGCGCCGACCCGAGCTGACCATCGGGCGTGTGGCGCGGACGGTGGCTACACCTCCGCCAGCCGTTTCGCCGCGCTGTTCAAACGCGAGGTCGGCGTGCTTCCCAGCGAGTACCGCGAGCGGCTCGACGTCTGGAGACCGTGCGCATCGGGCGCAGATGGCGCTCAGCGCACGTAGAGGTGGACGCGGTCCTCGCCGTCGGTGATGTGCCGAGAGCGTGCTCAGTACCGACGGCGTCGAGCGCGCCGCACGCGGTCGCCAGCACCGCCTCGAGGTCGATGTCGTAGGCCTCGACGATGGTGCGCACCTGCTGGACGGCCGAGACGAAAGCCGTCAGGCGGCGATCGTCTGCATGGAAGAGCCAGATTGACGTTGTTTCGCGGACCGTGGACCTCGATGTGAGATGGCGGCGCGGATGCGCGTTCGCTGACCGCGGTCCGCGGGGCCGGCCGGTGGACGCGGGGCGGGGCCCGCGGAGATGTCCGAGGAGGGCGCTGGTCGGGCCGCCAACGCCGGTCGGGGAGCGCAGGCGCCTCGGAGTCGGCCCGCTCGCCGGACGCGGGGCCGGCGGTCGTCGCGGTGAGCGGTTCGGGAGTCGCCTGCGCTTCGGCGGCGTCCGGCGCCTGCGCACCGTCGAGCGTCCCTGTCGGGAACCGACAGCAGCGCGTCGACGCTCGTGCCGAGCAGCGCCGCCAGGGCGGGGAGGGCGGCGACGTCGGGTAGCTGAGGTCGTTCTCCCACTTGCTGACCGCCTGCGGGTGACGTCCATCCGCTGGGCGAGTCTGCTCTGCGTCATCCCTCGCGACAGCCGCAGCCGTGAGATGTTGCGTCCGACCGAGTGCTTCATCCGTGTTCTCCTGTTCATTCCATTCGTTCCATTGAAATCGGTCCGGCGCCGCATCCGTCCGTTGCGCCCTCTCGTGCGCCGAACCCGCCTGCGTCGGATCTGCCGGTCACCACCATGGTGTCGACGATCTCGGCCCGGAGGTAGCACGTATCCGTTGATCACCGGACACGTGCGCCCCGGTGCATCGGGACGCGGTATCAACCAGTGGTTGAGTCGACGCGCCCCACCCCACGGAACGGACGCCCCCGGCCGGGGAGAAATAGTGAGCGCGAGGATCGGCGCCTGGTCGATGCTGGCTCTCCCCGGCCGGGGAGAGATGACGACGGGACGATCGGACGCCAGGATGAGGCTATGAGGATCCGTACCGCCACGCCCGCAGATCTCGATGCCGTCGCCGACTTGGAGACCGTTCCTGTCCGCCCGCCGAAGCCGCCGGTCGTGACGCCGTCGCCGCGCGGCTGACCGCTCCACCCGGACCGCGTCTCCGGCTCGGCCGACGAGGAGGACGGCCACCGGCGGGCCGGAGCTTCTGGCTCGCATCAACGTGCATGCGCACCTCCGTCCCCGACCTGACCGATGAGATGTTCTCCCATGCCGAGTTGCACGAGCCCGACGGTCCTGGCAGATGATCTTCTCGTCATGACCTCGCCTCGAGCTGTCGAGGGGAAGCGCTCTGGCCGGCTGACTGCTGAGCATGTGATCGTCGCTTTCCTCGCGCGACGAGTGCCGGGGCTCGTCCTGACCGCCAAGTGCCGGACTCTCGGCTTTACGCCCGATAGCGGCTTGTCGACGAGGCGTGTGCCTTGATCACGGCGGCGCTGTATGGCACTGTGATGCGGCTGGCTCGTGAGGTATCGATCTCAGCCGGCTCTTCCCATGAGACAGCTACAGTGGGCGTGGTGGCGGTTGGTAGTTATTCAGAAGGTGCCCAGCTGGGGGAGGGGTGGAGGTGAGCTCGTGGTGGTGGTTGCCTGGTGGTTGAGGTCTTCGCCGGTGATGGTGTGGGTGCCGGTGGTGAAGGGTGGTGGAAGGGGTTCCGATGAGGCTGCTGGTGGCTTTGAAGGGGCGTAGTAGTTCTGTGAGTGGTAGTAGGTGCTGTCGTGTGAAGTGGGGTCGGGTGAGCCCATGGAGACGAGAGAGGGCGAGTTCTTTTGCCGTGTAGGGCGGTGCCGGGCTGAGCCGTAGGCCCAGCTGTGCAGGACGTCGTCTTCCCATTTCTGAGCAGGGGCGGGCAGGAGTACCAGTAGACGGGGAACTGAGGACGATGCGGGTCGGTGGTTAGTGGTCTGTTCTGTGGGGACGTTGATGGGAAGTCGGGGCAGAGGGCGTGTATGTCGCGTACGGGATGGGGTTGTCGGGCGTGGTGGCGCTCGGGCTGTTCGGGCTAGCTGCGTTGATGCGCGAGTCCTCCAGGTGCGGATGGAACAGCACACAGTCGTGATCATGGGAATCGGAACCCTTATTAAAGAAACCAGAAGACGAAGAACAATGACAGCCTACGACCCGATCTTCCGGTGGTCGGGGCAGGGCTGTGGCGGGTCGCCCCGATCCCGGCACGGCGAGCCACTGACGAGCGCCATGCTCCCGTCCCCGCCTCCGGCTGCTCGGGCCCGCACCACCCCGGTGGCGGCTGAGCGCCGGGCCGGGGCCCCTGCCCCCTGGCGCCGGAGCGCCGCCGGCAGATCGCGGACGGCGCGCCCATCGCCATCGGCCATACTCGGTTGTTATCTGATCGCTGCGATCGGCGACCCTGCTGACGGGCGCCGGATGCGCACCGGTACCGAAGGAGGAAGCATGACATCGGCTGCTGTGGCGCTGCGTCCTCTGCAGCGCGGGGACATCGGACGCGCCGATCGCTTCGCGATCGAGGGGATGCATCTGGACCGGTACGCGAGCGGCCTTGCGCTGGAGATGTACGGGCGCGACATGGTCTGCGAGGCCCTGACCGGGACGACCCTGCCCCTGGCGGCCTACGAGGACGACCGGCTCCTTGGCTATCTTCTGGCCTCCTTCAACGGCGAGGCCGAACCGTTCGCCCGTTCATGGGAGGCGCTCTTCCACCGCGTCGTCAGCGCGCTCGCCCCGCTGACGGGATCGGGGCGCGCGGAGGAGCCCTACGTCGCCGCCAACCGTGAAATGCGTTTCGAGATCAACCCGAGCCCGACGGCGAGATTCGCCTTTGCGGTGGACCCGCGGGCGGCGGGCGGGAATCGGCAGCACCCTGCTGGACGAATTGTCCGGCGTCGGCTGGTCGGCGCGTGTTCCTCTTCACAGACAGCGGCTGCACCTACCAGTTCTACGAGCGCAGAGGCTTCACCCGTGCGGCGACGAGAAACGTGCGGCTCTCGCTGCCCGGCGGTGGACTCGCACTCGAGTGCATGGTCTACGTGCGGACCCTGTGAGTCGTGGACCCCGGCGGAGGCGGATCGAAAGAGGGCCCTTGGTCCCTTGAGCCGCCCGGCCGGTCCGGGCATGGTTGATTAGTCCGTGCGCGGCATGCGGCCGCCCCGACAGGAGCGCGGGACGGGTGATGGCAGAGAGGACGCGGTCATGACCGACTTCTTCAACCTCGGCTTAATCCGGCGACAGAGTCGCCGTCGTGGTCGGGGCGAGCTCGGGCCTCGGAGCGGATGCCGCCCGCGCCTACGCCGCCGCAGGCGCCGACGTCGCGCTGCTCGCCCGCCGCGTCGACCGACTGGAGGCCCTAGGCGAGGAGATCGAGTCCGCCGGGGGCCGCGCCGTCGTCGTCCGCTGTGACGTCACCGACGAGGGCAGTTGCCGCACCGCCGTCAGCGCCGTCCTTGACGCCTGCGAGCGCATCGACATCCTTCTCAACAACGCGGGGGTGGCCGTGCGCGGCGGCGTCGAGACCCTCAATGATGAGGAGTGGGACCGCTCCTTCGACACCAACGTCAAGGGCATCGTCCACGTCAGCAAATACGTCGTGCCGCATATGAAGGAGCGCAGCTACGGCAAGATCGTCAACATCGCCTCCGTCAACGCGGTCATTGCCGACAAGCAGGACGTCTTCGTCCGCCACGCCTACAACGCCTCCAAAGCCGCCGTCCTGGGACTGACCAGGGCATGGCCTGCTCCTACGCCCGCTACGGGATCACCGTCAACGCCGTGCGGCCCGGGCCTGTTCGCCCCGAGATGACCGAGTCCACTCTGTTCAAGAGCGATGAGTTCCTGGACGCCACGGCGCTCTCAACCCGACCGAGTCGCCCGGGCCGGCGAGGCGAGCTCAACGGCACGATCCTCTACCTTTCCTCCGACGCCTCCAGTTACGTTCAGGGGCAGTTCGTGGTCGTCGACGGCGGGATGACAATCGTGTGAGCGGCGACGGTCGGGCGTCGCTCCGCGGGGCCCTGACAGAGCCTGCCGCCCGGGGCGGCCCGGCGCCGTCTTGTCATCACCGGCCGGCGACGGGCCGAGGAGCCCAGAGCACTGAGAGCGGAGAACGAAGAGCGGGAGAGACGAACCATGGCATTGACACCCGAGGCGAGGCGGACTCACCGGCTGTTCGGCACTGGAGCCGACGCCCCACCCCACCGACCCCAGAGCTGCTGAAAATCTTCCAGAATGAGATCTTCGGCGAGGGTCTTCGCCACGCCTGGCTCACCGATGCCGAACGCGAGATGCTCACCGTCGCCGTCCTGGCCGCCATGCAGACGCTGCCGCAGCTCAGAGCGCACCTGGGCGCGGCCCTGAACACCGGCCTCACCCGCTCCAGCTGCGCGGAGACGATCTACCAGTGCGCTCCGTACATCGGCTGGCCCAAGACCCTCAACGCCGTCGGTACGCTGGGCGAGGCCCTGACCGCCGCGGGCGTCAAGACGCCGCTCGAGCCGCGGCGCGGTCGCCTACGAGGACCGCGAGGCCGCCGGCGCCGCCATCCAGACGCCCCTGTACGGCGAGGAGGTCAAGGAGGTCTCGCAGCCCTGCCCGAGCCCCTACGGCGAGTTCCTCCCGCATCTGCTGACCTCGAACGCCTTCGGCGACATCGAGACGCGGGCGTACTCGACGTCCCCACCCGCGAGCTCATCGTCCTCGTCGTCGTCGCGAGCGCTGGGCGCGGCCACCAGCTTCGGGCCGCATGTCGCCGGCGCCATCAGAGCAGGCAACAGCAGGCGAAGGTTGCCGCAGCGCTCGTCCAGGTGCTGCCCTACATCGGCGGACCCTATGCGATGTCCGGTCTGGCTCTTGTGGCGGGCTACGACGAGAACTCCCCTCGCAGGCCTACCGCTGAGGCACTCGGAGGTCCGTCTCCTTCTCCCCTCGGTGGTCCGGGCCGCGGGCTCGGGCGGATGGAGCGATATTCCGGGCTGGCCTAGCGCCGGCATACCGATATGCCGTGGCACCGGCGATGATGAATGCATCATAATAACGCCATGAGCGCGCGAGAGCCTGTGGACCTGACCGGTGCCAGCGAGACCATGCTGCTGACCCTCCACGCCAGGGCCGAGCACACCCTCAGCGCCCGTCCGCGCTTCACGGACTGGGCCGCCGTCGACCTCGTCGGCAGAATCGACCATGACTTCACCTCAGCCGGGCGCGACCGCCCTACGTCCGACGGCGTCGTCCTGCGCACTCACGCTCGATCCGCTCGTCGCCGGCTACCTGGCCACCCACCGCGGGCGCCACGGTCGTCGAACGTCGCCTGCGGGCTGGACACCCGCTTCAATCGCCTCGACGACGGCGCCGCCACCTGGTACGAGCTCGACCTGCCGCCGGTGATCGAACTGCAGGCGGCGTCTGCTGGGGAGGGCCCGAGGCACCCTGATCGCCGCCTCGGCCACCGACCGGCCTGGCCCCGACAGGTACGGCCCGAGAGCGCCGCCGGGGACGTTCTGGTCATCGTCGAGGCCTGACCATGCCTCACCGCGACCGAGACGGCGCAGATGATGAGACGTCATCGCCCTGGGGGCTGCCTGCAACGCGTGCTCGTGGAGGATATCATGTCGCCCTGTTCGCCAGGTACGGGCGGGAACGGTCGGTGGGCACCGGCTCCCGCGCTTCAGCTACGGCTGCTCGGCGCCGCTGAACTGTGCCGCACGGTCGCGCTGGCACACCCCTCCACGACATCCTTTCACCAACACCATCGTCCGCTACCACCCGTGGCTGGGGCCCGTCGTGCGGGTGACGCGGCATGAACAGGACTCGCCCTCGCGCATGCTGGTTGTGCGTGCGTGCCCGGGTGGGTGGGGTAGGGGTTATTCAGAAGGTGCCCAGTTGGGGAGGGTGGAGGTGAGCCAGGTGGTGTAGGTGGTTGCCTGGTGGTTGAGGTCTTCGTCGGTGATGGTGTGGGTGCCGGTGGTGGTGAAGGGTGTGGTGAAGCGGGTTCCGATGAGGCTGCTGGTGGCTTGGAAGGGGCGTAGTAGTTCGGTGAGGGTGTAGTGGTAGGTGCCGTCGTGGGTGTAGTTGGGGGCGGGTGAGCCTGTGGAGACGGAGAGGGCGAGTTCTTTTTGCCGTGTAGGGCGGTGCCGGTTGAGCCGTAGGCCCAGCCGTGGGTGAGGACGTCGTCTTCCCATTTCTTGAGCAGGGGCGGGCAGGAGTACCAGTAGACGGGGAATTGGAGGACGATGCGGTCGGTGGTGGTTAGTGTGGTTTGTTCTGTGGGGACGTTGATGTGGAAGTCGGGGTAGAGGGCGTACATGTCGCGTACGTGGATGGGGTTGTCGGGCGTGGTGGCGGCTCGGGCTGTTCGGGCTAGCCGGGCGTTGATGCGCGAGTCCTCCAGGGTGGATGGAACAAGAACACAGTCGTGATCACGGAATCGGAACTCCTTAAGTGCCGGTGGGTGGTCTGTTGTCGCGGATTGCCGCGAAGCGGATGAGGCCCGGATCCGCCTCACCGCTCGAGAAGGCCCGCGACGGCGGGGATGCCCCGTAGCGCGGTGAACTCCATGACCTGCAGGCGGCGCCGCTCGGGAAGTAGACGTCCTCGACAGGATCTCGTCCAGGGCTTCGCGCGAGGTCACCCGGCTGATGATGATGCCGGCGCGCTCCCGGTCACGGCGCGGCCCGACGAGGACGAAGTCGCCCTTCTCCACGTGGGAGGAGAACCAGGTGCGATGAGCCGCCAGGTGCTCGGCGGCGGTCTCTCGTCGGTGTTTTCCGGGAGGATGAGATTGATGACGAACACGGGTGCTCCTTGAATCTGCATTTTCTCCGCGGCCCGCGTCGGCGCTCGAGGGCGCCGGGCGTTCCACTCGGCGGTGTCATAGGACTACTCTTCAATGTGAAGTAAGGTTCAGATCAAGAGCGGCGCTGACGGGTGCAGGAGAAACCGCACGGGTCCGCTTAGGGAGGAACGAGGCATGAGCGCATCGGCGATGGCGCAGGCCGCCGAGAGGGGAACGTGTCTACGGTATCTGCGCGGCCGCCCGTGCGACGGGATGACGGTTTCGGCGCTGCGTTTCTACCGACAGGGCAGGGACTCCTGCCGACAGTGACTCGGACCGGCGGCGGCACCCGCCGCTTCACCGAGGACGACCTGGAGTGGATCCGCGACATCGGAAGGCTTCAGACGGCCGGCATGCTGATCAGGAGATCAAGGAGTACGCGCGCCTCTACGTCGAGGGCGACTCCACGATCGAGGCTCGCCGCCGCATTATCGAGGCCCGCCGGCAGGAGGTGCTCCGCGAGCTCGAGAACCTCAGGACCACCCCTGACTTCATCGACTACAAGTGCTGGTTCTACGAGGTCGCCTCGGCGGCGGGGTCCTGCGAGGTCCCGCGCACCATGGCGCCCGAGGGACCTGCCCGAGCGGATCCGCCGGATCAGAGGTCTGCAACGACCGCCGCGATTAAGAGGCCGGCGGACGGTTCGAGAGCCTGGGACCGACGAGAGAGGACAGACAGATGCTTTATCTCACGACTTACCGCTCACCCCTGGGCCCGATGACCCTGGTGGCGCGGACCGGGCGGACCTGCCCGAGGGCGGGGCGCTCGTCGGCGCCTGGTCTCGACGGCCAGCGTCACGATCGGGCCGGTCTTGACCGACGACGAGGCGCCGCCCGTCGTCGTCGAGGCCGGGGACGATGACGAGCCGGCTGTTCTCGCGCGGACCAGAGCCTGGCTGGAGCGGTGCTTTTGCCGGTGACGACCTGGGGAACCTCCCGCGCTCGCCCCGCGCGGCACCGACTTTCCAGCAGCGCGTGGGCGCGCCTGCGCGCCATCCCGCGGGGTCACCCGCGCCTACGGGCAGATAGCCGACGACGTCGAGGCCGAGACCGACGTCGCTGCTCGGCACGCGCCGTCGGCGGCGCCGTGGGACGCAATCCGATCACGCGTCGTCGTGCCCTGTCACCGTGTGGTGGTGCGGACGGCTCGCTCACCGGCTGCGGGCGGAGCCGACCGCAAGACCCGACTGCTGCGCCTGGAGGGCGCCCTCGTGCCCGAGCGCCATCCCGCGCGCCCCGTCCCGGGCCGTGAGGCGCCGACGTACTGGGAATTCCCCTGCGGGGCTCTCAGGCTCTCAGTCCCTGATCGTCAGGACTTGCTCCACCGGGGCGCGGTCGGTGACGAGTGAGTTGATGAGAGCATCGGCGCGATGGCCCAGGGCCACGCCGACGACGAGGATCTCGTCATCGGGAATGCCCATCTCCTCGCGGGCCTCGCGGGTAGCGCACCAGCTCGTAAGCGGGGATCGTGTCCAGCCCCCTATCGGCGCGCGGCGAGCATGAGTGTTCGGGCGAATGCCCCCAGGTCGTAGAGGGACCACCGCGCGCGGCCCTGGGGATCGTCAGGTACAGGAGCGCGGGCGCGCCGAACAGCGACGCCCTGGCCTCGCCGGTGACCCGCTCGAGGTCCGGCCCGAGAGAGCGAGAAGGCTCTCGCTCATCCCGGCCATGTTCCGCTGCTGCGCCGACGCCCATTGATCGCGGTGCATCGTCGCGATGTCGGAACGGCCCCGCGCGCCGGAGGTCGAAGATTCGGCGTGACGGCGCGCGATCCTTTCGCGGGCGGCTCCGATGGCGGCGTAGACGCGCCAGGGCTGGAGTCGACCCAGGACGGCGCGCGCCGGGCCAGGGCGACGATCTCGGTGATCGTCTCGCGGCCGACGGGTTCATCGGTGAAGGCGCGGGTCGAATGGCGTGAGGTGATGGCGGTCGTCAGGTCCATGATGGTCCTTCATCCGGTTGACTTGCGGGCGATCCGGGATTGTGCGCAGGGCGCGTCGGCGCAACCGCGGGGCGCCTCCCTATTCCGACTCTTTTCGGCGCGACTCGCGCCACTGGGACGTTCCATCGTGGTCGACGGCGATGGCGCCGCCGGGCCCGGCGTGTACGGAGAATCGGGGGGGAGTATGCGCGACTACCTCAGCCGCGAGCTGACCGTCGCCGTTCCCGCCGACAGCGGCCGGTTCACCGGCCTGAGGCCCGAGCGACCTGTCCATGCCCTGGTCTACGTGCCCCGCGACGCCGCCGCCGGGCGGATGCGCGCACCGCTGGTCGTCTGCTGCCACGGGCTGGGGAATCGGGGCTGCGCGTAGCCGGCGTCGGACAAGCGGTTGGCCGCCGCGGGCGCCGTCGCCGTCGTCCCCTCCTTCCGGGGCGGCGGGCGCCCACCGCCGGCTCCACGACCGCTGATCGTCCGTGCTCACCGGAGATCGCCGACCTCGAATCGATCCTGGGGACGGCGCGGGCCTGGCCCTTCATCGACGCCGGACGCACGGCTCTGTTCGGCCGCAGTCAGGGCGGCTTCGTGGCGGCGCTGGAGGCCTCCGCCGACCCGCCCAGGTCGCCGCCCTCGTCCTGTGGTACCTGGCGCTGCGCCTGCCGGCCGCGATGCGCACCCGCTTGCGCGCGCCTCGGCGGTGCCGCCGACCTTCACCCACCGCGTCGACGGGCGCGACATCACCCTCGCGCGGCGCTACGCCCTCGATATTCTGGGGGCCTGGACGTCGACGCCGAGCGGACCCGGCTGCGGGTCCCTCGTACTGCTGGTTCATGGTGATCGGGACGCTGACGTCCCGATCACCGTCTCCGAACGGGCCGTGCGCCTCCCGCCCGACGCCGTCCTGAGCGCGTGCCGGCGCCGCCCACGGCTTCCGGCGATGAGCGGTTTCGCCGACGCCATGGCGCGCACGGAGCCTCCTGACCTGCTGCCAGGTGCTGGAGGAGGACTAGCCGACGATCGAGGGCACCCGCCGCTGGCCTCGCCGACCGGGTCCGAGCGGACTAAGGTCGAGAGCGAACACCGCATGCTGCTCGAAGAAGGAGGAACCGTGCCCACCCCGGATCATCTCACCACCGACGCCAAGGTGGCCGTACTCATCGCCGAGGGGTTGGAGGAGATCGAGGCGCTGGCCGTCGTCGACCTGCTCTACCGCGCCGGGATAGCCGTCGACATGCTCGCCGTGGGCGACGACATCGAGGTCACCAGCTCCCACCGCATCACTTTCCGCTGCGACGCCCTCCTGGCCGCCGCCGACCTGTCCGACTACGCCCTCGTCCTCCTGCCGGGCGGCATCCCTCGGCACCCTCAACCTCAAGAGCACCCGGGCGGTGACCGACGAGGTGACCCGACGGCTGGAATCGGGCCTGCCCCTGGCCGCGATCTGCGCCGCGCCCTCGATCCCGGCCGAACTGGGGCTGCTGAGCGGTCGCCGGGCCACCGCTAATCCGGCCTTCATCGACGCCCTGGAGAAGGGGGGTGCGAGGGTCAGTCGGGACAGCGTCGTGATCGACGACGACCTGCTCACCAGCCGCGGCATGGCCACCGCCGTCGATTTGGGCTGAGATCGTCCGCTTCCTGCTCGACGACGACGCCGTCGATGCACTCAGAAGAGCGTCGTCTCACCAGCGTTGAGCTGAGGCGGTCTGCACGGTTGCGGGGGTCGGACCGTCCGGACGGTCCGACCCGCAGCCGCGCATCGGCCCGGACTCAGGCGCCCGAGCGCTTGCGGGGGCCGGGGATCAGCGCGACGACCAGCAGGAGGACACCGGTGCTCGCCAGCAGCATAATGCTCGTCATGGCGGGGTCGATGTGCACGCCGAACCCGAAGGCGACGAGCAGTCCGCCCAGCACGAGGAGGATCAGCCCCAGGTCAGAGTGCTCCTGCGCAGCGGCCGACGCTCCTGCTCCTGCGATTCGCGCTCCGCGAGTTGGAGCTCACACCCTGATCCGGGTCGGGTCGTGGTGTCGTCATATCGGTGATGATGGTCCGCCTCCGCCTCCTCGGGCGAGCACGGCCGCGCTGGGTCCGGACGTCTCCGCCTCGCCCGGGCCCGACGGGGCGTCGGACGCCGGTCCCGGCGGCGCGGTGCCGGGCAGGGCTCGGTGGTCGCAGTGCCCTCCGCCCTCAGCATTCTAATGCTCTTGGTGGTCTCGGTGTTCACGGCGGATCTCCTCGGATACATGGCGTGTCAGTGCGTCGGGGTGGATGAGGGCGCGGCAGTCCCAGTGGCGCCGGGCCCGCTGTTGGAAGCGGAACCGGAAGGCTCGCGGCGGTGCCCGACCCCTCGCCCCTCTCCCCCACGCGGAGGTCAGGCAGCCCTCGCAGGCGGAGCGGGTGGCCTCGACAGGCCGGACACGTCGCTCCACCGCGCCCTGTCGCGGTTCGTCGTCGCCCTGCACCCGACTGAGGCAGCCTCAGCGACGTCCGTGCCGACGGCCGGATGAGTCATGCCGGTCACCGGCAGCTCGTCTCCGGAGTGGTGGCCGCTGCTCGGGTCGGTCCACGAGCTGACGACCCATGCGCCGGCCTGGGTGAGCCGGTCCAGCTCACCTGGGACGAGGTCTCCTCAGCCTTGATCGCCCCGGCGCCGACCTCGGCATCGACGCTGATGGAGGCCGTGACGGTCTTTGGCCGCGGGCGAGACGGCCTCGGAGCGGCTGTGGTTCAGGGGCCACCACGTGTGGCTCAGCGGCAGCTCCTCCCCTGGACCGTGTAGGGTCTTGGCAGGGCCACTGCTCGTCGTCGGCGGGGAAGTTCGTCTCCCAGGCCGAGGTGAATTCGATCCCGAATCTCGGCCTCGGCATGACAGTCGACCCGCACGGGCTGACCCTCGCCGGTCTTGACCAGGACGTCCGGCCCCCATCACGATGCGTACCGCGGCGTCCTTGTCTCCGTCCGCGTCCCATGCCACCGCGCAGATCGATGGTGACGGATCCGGCCGCGTAGGCCCCCAGATCGATGGAAAATGCCGTCGGGCAGGACCGGGTAGGACGTCGTGGCGGGGTCGAGGTCCGCGTCGGTCAGGACGATGTCGACGGGCGTCCGGCGATGGGAGCGCTGACGGCCTGCGGGGCAGGATGGACCCGAAGACGAGCAGCGGCAGACCCGCGAGGAGGGACAGCCAGCCCAGACCGGTCATCCACCCGCCGCGACGACCCCTCAGAGCGGAGACGATGATGCCGCTCGCCAGCAGGAGGATCACGCCCCCGGCCGTTAGGAAGATCGCCTGGAAGGTGCTGCGCGTGTGCGTCGTGTGGGCCAGGCCGGCGGGCCGCCAGCCCGATCAAGCATAGGCCGAGTACGAGCAGACTGCCGTCCGGCCCTGGGCCCGGTACGCGCGGACGCGGCGGAACCGGTCGGGGACCGTAGACGGGCCGCCGAGGGCTACAGGCACCCGTGCGGTGAGGACAGGGGCGCTTGCAGGGAGCGGCCCCGGCCCAGGGCGGGGTCGGACGGGAGGACTCGCCCGTGCTTCGGGTGCGAAGGCCGTGCGCCCTGTGACCCGGTCCGGCCGGCGCTCCGGGCGTCGGCTCTGGGCTCGGGTCGGCCTGGTGGAACCAGGCCGTGGCGGTCGGGATCCGGCCGCGGACGGCGGCCCGACCTCCTCGCAGTGACCGGACGAACCAGATGATCACCCCGGCGATCAGACCGATCCACACCAGCGCCCAGCAGAGGTGCCAGAAGACCGCGATGATGCCGGAGGTCGTACCAGTGGTCCATGTACCAGGAGGAACAGCCCCTGGTTCAAAACCGCCGATGAAGACGATCACCGATCCGACCAGGCCGGCGCTCACGTCGCCGACCAGAGCCTGCTCGGCATGAATCCTCCCGTCCGATTCCTCCGGCAGGAGTGCCCAGGCCAGGCCGTACAGCACCAGGCCCGGGCCGAAGAAGAGCGACAGGACGATCCACACGCAGCGCACGAGCGTGACATCCACACCCAGGCGCCGCGAGAGGCCGCCCGCGACCCCGCCGCTGATCCACCGCTGGTCGGTGCGCATCATGCCGGAGCGCCGGATGGAGGTCGAAGAGCCCTGGCCGCTATTCGGCGCGCGCGGCCACGGGCGGGTCTGCTGGTCCGCGCCCGGCCGGTGAGCGCCGGGAGGAGGGCCCAGGACGGGGGACTGGCGGGAGGCGCCGGTGGAGGAGGAGCCGGGGAGCTGGCGCGGGGGTCGGCGGACCCGTCAGGAAGGTCGCCGGAGGGGATGTCGGAGTTGCTCATGCCCCAATCGCTCGCCGTCGCACCCGCCCCTGACGATCGGGGGAGCCCCTGAACCGCCCCATAGGGTCCCGGATCGTCCCCGATCGCGTCTCGACGACGGGGCCGGGATGCCGCGGGACGTGTCACGATAGAGCCGTGACGATCCCGACGAGTGCGACGAGCGCGGCCCAGGGCCGGTCCGCGGCCTCGCCGACTGCGGCGTCGGTCCTGCGCTCCCTGGGCACCGCCGACGCCGCCCCCGGCCACTGCCCCTGCGGCGACTGCGCTCTTCGGCCGGCCTACGGACGACCGGTCGCCCCGCCGTGACGGACGGGGTCTCCGCAGGCGCCCGGGCGCGTACTGACCGGCGTGTGCCCGGCATCGCTGTCCACCTCGACGCGTCCGCGGCGGTGCTGTGCGAGCCGTCTTCGTCCTGGCCGCCTTCGCCGGAGGCGCCGGCGTCCTGCTGTACCTGCTGCTGTGGCTGACCGTCCCGTCGGCGACCCGTGGGCGGAGGCGGTCGTCTCGTGCCCGCCATCCGCGCCCGGCTCGCCGCCCGTCCGACAGGTCCGGCGACGATCCCCACCCGCCTCGCGCTTCCTCCTGAGCGGAGGGGCCTCCCCTGCTCGCCGCCGTCCCTCGTCGCCCTGTGGCGCGGGAGTGTCTCGCTCGTGGACTGGGCCGGGCCGCTGATCGTCATCGGGTGCGGGCGGCGCTCGCGTGGTCCCAGGTCGATGCCGTCACCGGGCCCGCGCGCGACATCGGCGCCCGCCTGCGCATGGTCGGGGGCGTCGCCCCTGCGCCGTCGGGATCCTCAGTGGCTGGGGCACGGCATCGCCCCGCGGGACCCGCTCGCGGGAGCCCTGACCGGCGCCGCCTCGTCGGGCACGGGCCTCATCCTGACCCCCTGTGGCTGCGCACCATCGGGCGCTCGCGGACACCCGCGCCGCCGAGGTCCGCGAGGCCGAACGCGCCGACATCGCCGCCCACCCTGCACGACTCCGTCCTCCAGACCCTCACTCATCCGCAAACGGGCGGACGAGCCGAGATCGTCGCCCGCCTCGCCCGCTCCCAGGAGCGCGAGCTGCGCGCCTGGCTCTACACCGACCGGCCCGAGGAGGGAACGTTGGTGGCCGACGCCGTCCGCGACCTCATCGGGGAGATCGAGGACCGCTACGGCGCCGAGGTCGAACTGGTCGTCGGGCGACCGCGTCCCGACCGCGCCACGGAGGTCATCGTCGCCGCCGCTCGCGAGGCCCCTGTCCAATGCCGTGCGTCATGGCGAGCCGCCGGTGTCCGTGTACGCCGAACTCTCCGATGAGCGGATGGAGATCTTCGTGCGGGACCGTGGACCCGGATTCGACCTCGACGCCGTCGCCCCCTGACCGCCACGGCGTGCGCGAGTCCATCATCGCCCGCATGGTCCGTCACGGTGGTGACGGCCGAAGTCCGGCGCCTCGCCCGGGCACCGAGGTCGCCCTCCGCCCTGCCCACCCCCGCCCCCGCCCCGCCAAGGAGCATGATGACCGATCCCGCCACCACCGCCCCGCCACCACCTCCGCCGCCGCTGCGGGCGCCGCGGCCCTGCGCATTCTCGTCGTCGATGATCACGCCCTCGTGCGGGCCGGCGTGCGCTCCGAGCTCGCCGATCACGCCACCGATCTGCAGGTCGTGGGGAGGCCGACGACGTCGAGGGCGCCATCGCCGCCGTCCACGCGCTGGCTCCCGACGTCGTCCTTCTCGACGTGCACCTGCCGGGCGGCGACGGCGGGGGAGGGGCCGAGGTGGTGGTCGCCTGCCGCGACGTGCCGACCACCCGCTTCCTGGCCCTGTCAGTGTCGGACGCTAGCGACGACGTCGTGGTGTCATTCGCGCCGGAGCGCGCGGCTACGTCACCAAAGGCGATCTCGACGGCCGACCTGGTCGGGCGGTGCGGCGCGTGGCCGCGGGCGACGCCGCCTTCTCCCCGCGGCTGGCGGGCTTTCGTGCTCGACGCCTTCGGCGCCGGCGCCGGCGAGGTGGCGGTGGCCGATTCCGAGCTCGACCGCCTGTCCGCACGCGAGCGCGAGGTCATGCGGCTCATCGCCCGCGGCTACACCTACAGGGAGTGCGCCTCCGAGCTGTTCATCTCCGTCAAGACCGTCGAGACGCACGTCTCGGCGAAAGTGCTGCAAGCTGCAACTGTCCAACCGCAATGAGCTGACCCGGTGGGCCGCCCGCCGCCTCGTCTAGCGCCCCGCCGGCTGCGGTCGGTCCCGCGGGCGTCGAGTGCGCCGCGGCCGCTTGTGGCATGCTGTGCCGCGTGGGAACGACGGGGACCGTTATCGTCGGCCTGATCATCGTCCTGGGGCTGGGCGGCGCCCTGACCCAGATCTATCCCGGCCCGGCCATCGTCCTGGCGGCCGTCGCCGTGTGGGCGTTCACGGCGGGAGGAACCGCCGCCTGGGTCGTGCTGGCGGTGTCCGCTGTCGCCGTGGTGGTCACGAGCGCGGGCAGTACGTCCTGGTCGGCCGTCGGCTCCAGCGCGCGGGGTGCCGGGCGCGTCCCTCGCTCGTGGGCGGCCTGGTCGGCATGGCCGGCTTCTTCCTCGTGCCGGTGGTGGGCTGCTGATCGGCTTCACCCTGGGGGTCTACCTGTGGGAGCTCGTCCGCGGTACCGATCAGGTCGGAGCCGGGCCGCGGCCTGGGAGGCCGCCAAGCGCCCAGGGACTGGCGATCCCTTCGAGCTGGGCGGCTGCCTCGTGGCCGCCGCCGCGTGGGCGGAGCCCCTCATCCGGGCTGAGCCTCGCCACGAGGAATCGTGGGAGGATTGTCTCGTGATGGACCGGCACGATCACCGTACGCGGGCCCCGGGCTCCCTGTGGCGCCTCAGGCGCTGGAGCGCGCCGTCGCGCACATGCGCGGGCGGTCTGCTCGTCCTGCCCACCGACACCGTCTAGGGCATCGGCGCTCCGGCCGCCGATGCAGCCGCCGTCGCCAGGCTCCTGGCCGTCAAGGGGCGCGGACGGCGGATGCCCCCGCCGGTTCTGGCTGCAGGCTCCCGATCAGCTCGACGGCGTCATCGCCGGCGCTCCCCCGCCGCTCGAGCTCTGATGGAGCCTTCTGGCCCGGGGCGCTGACCCTCGTCCTGGATGCGGCCCCCGGTCCGAGTGGGACCTGGGGAGACGGGCGGCACCGTGGCGGTGCCGTGCCCGACCACCCGCTGGCCCGGGCCGTGCTGCGCGCCACCGGCCCCCATGGCGGTCACCAGTGCCAACCGCACCGGCGAGCGTCCGGCCACCGATGCTGACGCCGCGCGTCGGCCTTCCCCGTCGAGACGTCCTCGTACCCGACGGCGGCCCCACGCCCGGTCCGGTGCCCTCGACGATCATCTCTTTGCCGGCGAGCGGGCGCTGGCGCGGTGGTGGTGCGCGACGGCCTCCTGTCCCGCACCGCCCTGGCGGCGGTCCTCGAGCCTGTGCTTCGAGCAGCGGGGCGCCGCCGCTGCTCGACGCGGGCGGTCAGGGGCGCACGGCGTGAGGGTCTACCTGCTCGTTCTTCTGGTGGCCGCTGCGGTCACTTACGTGTCCGTGCCGATCGTGCGTCACGTCGCACTGGTGTCCAACGCCCTGACCCCGGTGCGCGCCCGCGACGTCCATTCCACCCCCATCCCCCGGCTGGGGGCGTGCACATGTTCGCGGGCTTCGCCTCCGCGGTGACGGTGGCCTCGCGGGTTCCCCTATCTGGTCGACGTCATCGACTCCCTCCGCGTGGGCGGTCGTGATGGGGGCGGGCATGGTGTACTGCTGGGGTCGTCGACGACCTGTGGGAGCTGGACTGGTGGGCCCAAGCTCTCCGGGCAGATCCTGGCGGCCGGCATCGTGGCCTGGCGGGGGTGCAGCTCATCACCTTCCCCGTGGGAGAGTCACCCTGGGGTCCTCGCGACTGAGCCTGTTCTCCACCATCCTCGTGGTGCTGGCGGTCATCAACGCGGTCAACCCTCGTCGACGGGCTCGACGGGACTGGCCGCCGGCATCATCGGCATCGGTGCGAGCGCCTTCTTCCTGTACGTCTACGTGCTCACCCGCACCACTCAGCCCGGCCTCCTCACACTCCTGGCCGCCACCGTGGTGGCCGCTCTGGTCGGGATCTGCGTGGGCTTTCTGCCGCACAACTTTCATCCGGCGACGATCTTCATGGGGGACCCGGGTCGATGCAGCTGGGGCTCATCTCGGCGGCCGGCACCATCATCGTCACTGGCCAGATCGACCCCCTGTCCGTCGAGGGGACGACGGCGGTGCCCGTCTTCCTGCCCGTGATCATCCCCCTGGCGGTGCTGCTGCTGCCCCTGACCGACATGATGATGGCGATCACGCGCCGCACCTGGGCCGGGCACAGCCCTTCCACCCCGACCATGCACATGCACCATCGTCTCGCTGGCGCCGGCCACTCACCGCAGGCCGTCCTGGTGATGTACGTACGGCCGCTCATCTCCTCTCCCGCGCCGCCAGTGGCCTTCTTCCCGTTGCCCGCCGTCCTGGTGGGCGCCGTCGTCGGCGTGGTGGCGGCGCTGGCCATCACCGTCGATATGATGCCGGGGGTGCGCCAGTCCTGGGCGCGCCGCCTGGGCGCCCGGCACGTCAGGATCAGGAAGGAGACCCGACGATGAGGATCGGGGGACGGCTCGCGCGGCCCCGCGCCCCTGTGCGCCTCACCAGGAGGTCTTCCGGCGCACCGCGGCGCGCGTGGGCGCGGTCGGCGCCGCACTCGTCGCGCTCGGCCTGCTGGCGGGGATGCTGACGGGAGGACGCGCCTGGAACGGGGCCGTGTGGGGCGGTGGCGCCCGGCGCACTGCTGACGCTCATCACCGTGGCGCGGGCTGACGGCGCCCGGGACCGGTTCCCGCTGCTGGCCTCCAGCGGCATCATGCTGTCCTTCCTGGGCAAGATCGCCGTCATGGTCGCGGTGGTTCTGCTTGCCGGGCCCCGCAGGACTCAGATGTCGCCAATGTGGTTCCTGGGCACACTGGCCGTCGTGCTCGTCGAGGTCACCGGCGTCGAGATCGTCTTCCTGGCCTCCGGACGCTCTTTTACGGTCGAACCCCGGGCGGAAGACGGTAGGGTGACTCCCGGCGCCCACCGTGGTCCGGCCTGCGGCCGGGCGATGGCGCTGACGGCGCCCAACATCTTCCCGAAGGAGACCTGGTGATCACAGAGTGCGACTCGCCGCCGGTCTGACGGCGACGCGCCCCTGGCCGACGGCGGTGACGGCTGAGCCCCCTTCCCTGTCCGACTTCTTCCCCGACACCTTTCTCTTCGTGGAACCCCTTTCGCGATCAACCGCATTACGTGATGGTGCGTCTGATCGCGACGGCCGCGCTCGTGGTCTTCTTCGGCGTCGGCGCCGCGCGCGCCAAGGTGGTGCCGGGCCGCTTCCAGAACATGTGCGAGATGCTGCTCGACTTCGCCCGCGTCAACATCGCCGAGGAGATCATCGGCGAGCGACGCGCACGACCCTACGTCCCCATTGTCACCACGATCTTCTTGGGCGTTCTCTTCCTCAATATCTCGGCATCATCCGGGTCTGAATATTGCCGCCACGAGCGTGGTCGGCATGCCCATCGTTTTTCGCCGCGGTATCGTACATCACTTTTTCTACGCCGGCATCAAGAATCACGGCGCGGGCGGCTTCCTGCGGGTCGTCCTTCCGCGGGGTGTGCCGAAGGCGTTGTGGGTCCTCATCATCCCCATCGAGTTCCTATCCAACCTCATCATGCGGCCGGTCACCCTGACGATCCGACTCCTGGCCAACATGGTCTCTGGCCATTTCCTGCTCGCCCTGTGCTATGCGGCCACCAGCGCCCTGTTCGTCCATGCGGTGGGTGCTCTCAAGGGTCTGGGCGTGGTCACATTCGGCGTTGCGTTGGCCTTCGTCCTTTTTGAGATCTTCGTCGCGGTCCTCCAGGCCTCATCCTCGCGTTGCTCAGCGCCGTCTACATCGAGTCCTCGATCTCCATGCACTGAAGGCGGCGCCACCGGATCCGAATTCATCATCACAAGCCCCGGGCCCGACCCGGACAGACGAGGAACCTCGTCCGACCCCAAGGAGAAAGCCACTATGACCGGAAGCATCGCCACCGTCGGTTACGGCCTCGCCGCGATCGGTCCCGGCATCGGCATCGGCATCGTCGTCGGCAAGACGCAGGAGGGCACCGCCCGCCAGCCCGAGGTCGCCGGCGCGCTGCGCACCAACATGTTCATCGGCGCCGCCCTCATCGAGGGCCCTCGGCCTGCTCGGCTTCGCCGCGGGCTTCGCCTTCACCTCCTGATCCCGGCGGTCCTTCGCGACCCCTCCGCTCTTCGCACCGCAAGTAGCGCCGGCCGCTTCATCCGGGGGCGACAACATGCTGCTGCCGCACAGCTACGATCTGCTGTGGGGCACGGTCTCGTTCGTCATCATCGCGGTCGTGCTCATCATGTACGCCTTGCCGCGCTTCACTAAGGTCCTCGACGAGCGCACCCGCCGCATCGAAGAGGGTCTGGCCCTGGCCGACAAGGCCAGGGGCGACCAGGCCGATGCCGAGCTGCGGGCCGCGCGCCTGGTCGAGGACGCGCGCGCGAGCCGCCTCCATCCGCGAGGATGCCCAGGCGCAGGCCAGGAGATCATCGCTGAGGCGCGCACCGCCGCCGCTGGCGAGGCCGGCAAGGCCATGGACGCCGCGCAGCGGCAGATCCAGGCGGACAGACAAGCGGCTTCAGATCTCCCTGCGCACCGACGATCGGCTTGCTGGCCAGCGATCTGGCTGAGAAGATTGTCGGCGAGCAGCTGACCGACTCCGAGCCGTCCGCCCGCGTCATCGATCGCTTCCTCGATGATCTCGAGGAGGCGCCCCTGAGAGGCGCCGATGCGGCCGTCTCCGCCGAGGAGGCCCGGTGAACACCGGCACCGCCGCGAGCCGCGCCGCCGCAGCCCGAGCCTGGAGCCCTGTCGTGACCGCCGCGGGCGGGAGGCTCAGACGCTCGGCGAGCAGATCCTCCAGATAGCCCACATCATCGCCAGCGGCTCGCTGTTCGCCCTCTGACCGACCCGGGGCGCTCCGGCGACGACAAGGCGGCCCTCGCGACACGACTTCTGGCCGGCCGCGCCGACGACCGCGTCGTCGAGCTGCTGGCGGGCCTGGTCCGTCACCGCTGGTCCAAGGCGATGGACCTGGTGACCGCCCCTGCACGACATGGGCATCGAGACGATTCTGGCCGGCGCCCGGGCGGCGGGGACGCTCGACGACGTCGAGCAGCAGGTCTTCGAGGTCTCCGTCGAGCTCGAGCGCGATCAGGGACTGCGGAGGCCCTCGAACCCTCTCGGCGCGCAGCACTGACGCCCGCGTCCGACTCGCCCGGCGGATCTTCTCCCCGATGCTGTCCGGTCCGGCGATGAGCCTGGTGATCTGGTGCGTGCGCCACCGCTCCCAGAGCGGGGTGACGCGCAATCTGCGGCGAGTGGTCGAGCTCGCCGCCGGTATGCAGAACCGGGCCATCGCCGACGTCGTCTCCGCCGTCCCGCTGACCACCGCCCAGGAGGCGCGCCTGCGAAGCCGTGCTGATCAGGGCGGCTCGGTGAGGACGTCGAGATCAATTCGACCGTTGACCCCTCCGTCATCGGAGGGGTCAAGGTGATCAGTGCGGGACACCGTCATCGATTCGACCGTGCGCTCGTCTCTCGACGGGCTGCGGGTCGCTCTGGCGAGGCTGAGCCGCCGCCACCCGACCAACCCGCGCACCCGTCCGGTGCGCGACACCCCGAACCAAGGAGGACGACAGATGGCCGAGCTGACCATCGGGCCGGAGGACATTCGCTCCGCCCCTGGACGAGTTCGTCGGGTCCTGCAAGCCCTCACAGGTGGCCGCCGAGGAGGTCAGGGCACGTCGTCTTCGCCGCCGACGGCATCGCCCCACGTCGAGGGCTGCCCGGCGTCATGGCCAACGAGGCTGCTCACCTTCGAGGACGGCACCGCCGGCTGGCGATGAACCTCGACGAGCGTGAGATCGGCGTGGTCGTCCTGGGCGACTTCACCGGCGTCGACGAGGGCCAGATCGTGCGCCGCACCGGCGAGGTCCTCTCGGTGCCCGTCGGTGACGGCTACCTGGGCCGGGTCGTCGACCGCTGGGACGCCCCATCGACGGCCTGGGCGAGATCCCCAGCGAGGGCCGCCGCGCCCTGGAGCTTCAGGCCCTCGGCGTCATGTCCCGCGAGTCCGTCCGCGAGGCCCCTGCAGACCGGTCTGAAGGCCATCGACTCGATGATCCCGATCGGGCAGGGGCAGCGCCAGCTCATCATCGGCGACCGCAAGACCGGCAAGACCGCCATCGCTCTGGACACGATCCTCAACCAGAAGGCCCTACTGGGACACCGGCGACCCCGCCCAGCAGGTGCGCTGCATCTACGTCGCCACCGGGCAGAAGGGGTCGACGATCGCCTCCGTGCGCGCCGTCCTGGAGGAGCACGGCGCCCTGGAATACACCACCATCGTCGCCTCTCCGGCCTCCGACCCGGCCGGCTTTAGTACCTGTCGCCCTACACCGGCAGCGCTATCGTCAGCACTGGATGTATTCGGGCAAGCACGTCCTCATCGTCTTCGACGACCTGTCCAAAGCAGGCCGAGGCCTCACCGGCCGTGTCCCTCCTGCTGCGCCGCCCGCCGGGCCGTGAGGCCTACCCCGGCGACGTCTTCTACCTGCACTCGCGCCTGCTGGAGCGCTGCGCCAAGCTCTCCGACGACCTGGGTGCGGGCTCGATGACGGGCTTGCCGATCATCGAGACGAAGGCCAACGACGTCTCGGCCTACATCCCGACCAACGTCATCTCCATCACTGACGGTCAGATCTTCCTGCAGTCCGACCTGTTCAACTCCGACCAGCGTCCCGCCGTCGACGTCGGCATCTCGGTCTCCCGGGTCGGCGGAGCCGCCCAAGTCAAGGCCATGAAGAAGGTCGCCGGCACGCTCAAGATCACGCTGGCCCAGTACCGCTCCATGCAGGCCTTCGCCATGTTCGCCTCCGACCTGGACGCCGCCACCCGTCAGCAGCTGACCCGCGGTGAGCGTCTCATGGAGCTGCTCAAGCAGCCGCAGATTCACCCCCTACCCGGTCCAGGAGCAGGTCGCCGGCGTGTGGACCCGGCAACCAACTACCTCGTGACGACCTGGGTGGCCGACGTCCTGCCCTTCGAGCGCTCCCTGCTCGATCATCTGCGTCGCAACACCGACGTCCTCGACCGGATCCGGGATGCCGGCGAGCTCGATGAGGACACCGAGGCCGCCCTGCGCGATGCGGTCGAGGTCCTTCCGCTCCACCTACCTGGCCGGGGACAAGATCCTGTCCGGGGAGGTCGCCGCCGCCGAGGACGAGCCGCCGGCGGAGCGTACGAGCGAGCAGATCGTGCTCAAGAGGGGCTGACGTGGCAGGCAACCAGCGCGTTTACAAGCAGCGCATCCGATCGACCCAGACCCTCAGAAGGTCTTCCGGGCCATGGAGCTCATCGCCTCCTCCCGGATCGGTGCGGCGCGCCGCAACGCGCAGGAGGCCGGACCCTACGACCACGCGCTCAGTCAGGCCGTGGCGGCCGTGGGCACTTATGCGCACCTCGACCATCCGGTCACCCGCGAGCGCACGGACACCGATCGCGTGGCGGTGCTCGTGGTCACCTCGGACCGCGGTATGGCGGGCGCCTACTCCGCGACCATCCTGCGCGAGTCCGAACGGCTCCTGGACCAGCTCGTCGAGGACGGCAAGAAGCCGGTCGTCTTCACCTTCGGGCGGCGCGCGCGCGGGCACTTCACCTTCCGCGAGCGCGAGGTGGAGCGCTCCTGGACGGGCGAAGTCCGACCGGCCCTCGGGCGAGTCCATCGACGAGGTCGCCACAGCGCTGCTCGACTACTTCCTTTGCGCCCGCCGACGCCGGGGGCGTGGCCGAGGTCCACATCGTCTTCACCCGTTACGTCTCCACGGTCTCCCAGGTCCCCGAGGTCCGCCGCATGCTGCTGCTGACCGTCGTCGACGTCGACGGGCCGGGCGAGCTCAACCGGGAGGACATCGCCGCCGGCACGGAGCATGTCGCGCCCAGGACACGGGTGCCCAGCCCCTGTGCGAGTTCGAGCCCAGCCCCGATGCCGTCCTGGATGCGCTGCTGACCCGCTACGTGAGCAGTCGCATCCGCAACGCCCTGCTTCAGGCGGCGGCCTCGGAGCTGGCCAGCCGCCAGCAGGCTCATGCACACGGCCACGGACAACGCCGAGGACCTCATCACCACTACACCGGCTGGCTAACGCCGCCCGCCAGGGCGAGCATCACCAGGAGATCACGGAGATCGTCTCGGGTGCCGACGCTCTGGGCGCCGAGTAGCGCAGCAGTACCGGATCCCCAACGCAACGACCACGCAAGACCGCACGGAAGTGACTGATATGGCTGACACCACCACCCCCGCCGCCGGGACCGGCCGCATCACCCGGATCATCGGCGCCGTCGTCGACGTCGAATTCCCGCCGGACGCGATCCCCGAGATGTACAACGCCCTCAAGGTGACCGTCAATGCCACCGAGAGGGGACGAGCCACACGAAATCACTCTCGAGGTCGCCCAGCACCTGAGCGATAACATCGTGCGCACCATTTCGCTTAAAACCCACCGACGGTCTTGTGCGCGGCTCGGAGGTGCGCGACACCGGCGCTCCGATCTCCGTTCCGGTCGGCGAGGTCACCAAGGGCCACGTTTTCAACGTCACCGGGGACGTCCTCAACCTCACCGAGGGGCAGACCCTGGACGTTCGGGGAGCGCTGGCCCATCCACCGTCAGCCTCCGGCCTTCGACCAGCTGGAGTCCAGGAGCAGATGTTCGAGACCGGCATCAAGGTCATCGATCTGCTCACCCCCACGTCCAGGGCGGCAAGATCGGCCTGTTCGGCGGTGCAGGCGTGGGCAAGACCGTCCTCATCCAGGAGATGATCCAGCGCGTGGCCCTCGATCACGACGGTGTGTCCGTCTTCGCCGGCGTCGGCGAGCGCACCCGCGAGGGCAATGACCTGATCGTCGAGATGGGCGAGGCCGGGGTTTTCGATAAGACCGCGCTCGTGTTCGGCCAGATGGACGAGCCGCCGGGCACACGGCTGAGAGTGGCGTTGTCCGCCCTGACCATGGCCGAGTACTTCCGCGACGTTCAGCATCAGGACGTGCTGCTGTTCATCGACAACATCTTCCGCTTCACCCAGGCGGGCTCGAGGTCTCCACACTGCTGGGCCGCATGCCCTCCGCGGTGGGCTACCAGCCCAATCTGGCCGATGAGATGGGCCAGCTCCAGGAGCGGATCACCTCGGCCGGCGGGCACTCCATCACCTCGTTGCAGGCCATCTACGTGCCCGCGGACGACTACACCGACCCGGCTCCGGCCACGACCCTCGCCCACCTGGACGCCACGACCGAGTTGTCCCGCGAGGTCGCCGCGCGCGGCATCTACCCGGCCGTGGACCCGCTGGCGTCGACCTCGCGCCTGCTGGCGCCGCAGTACGTCGGCGACGATCACTACGACGTGGCCACGCGGGTGAAGTCGATTCTTCAGAAGAACAAAGAGCTCCAGGACATCATCGCCATTCTGGGCATCGACGAACTGAGCGAGGAGGACAAGGTCACCGTGGGCCGGGCCCGGCGCATCGAGCAGTTCCTGAGCCAGAACATGTCACATGGCGGAGAAGTTCACCAGGGTGCCCTGGTTCGACCGTGCCCGTGGCGGAGACTGTCGAGGCCTTCAAGCGCATTGCCGACGGGGACTACGACCATCTGCCCGAACAGGTCTTCTTCAACATCGGCGGCATCGACGACCTCCGAGCGTCGCGCGGCTGAGATCAAGGCGGCCTGACGTGGCGGGGCGCTGAGTGTCGAGGTGGTCTCCCGCGACGGCGGGCGGGCGTGAACCGGGCAGGCCGCCCAGGTCACAGTCCCTCTGGCCGACGGCCAGCTCGGCGTCCTGCCGGGGCGCCAGCCCGTGCTAGCGATCGTGGGCCGCGGCGCCGTGGTACGTCTCCGACGACGGGGTCGTCAAGGTGCCGGTGGCGGGGGGATTCTGCTCGGTGGACCACGATGTCATCACGGTGGCCGACGCCGCCGGGGACGGGGCCGGTCAGGCCCGAGTCAGCGACGAGCTGGCCGAGGCCGTGAACGCCAGCGACGCCGAGGACCAAGGTCGAGCCTATGGGAGGAGGACATCCGGTGTGGGCGGCCGCGGGCGTCATTGCGCTCGTGGTGGTGGTTGTGGCCGGGGTCTTCATCCTCCGCCTGCGGCACTTGGCCGGACGCGTCGGCTCCTTCGAGTGCGCCCTGCGTCGGCCCGGTCGGGGCCGCTGGGCCAGTGGTATCGCCACTTTCGGCAACGAGGTCGGTGGAGTGGATGCGTCTGGTCTCCCTGTCCGTGCGACCGCGCTACCGCTTCGAGCGGGCCGGTCTCGAGCTCGGCGAGGTGCATCACCGCGGTGCGGACGGGCGCATCGTCGACGTCGAGTGCGGTTATCGCGGCGAGCGTTTCGATCTGGCCATGATGGAGGACTCCCATTCGGCATTCGTCGCCTGGTTGGGAGTCGGCACCGCCGACTCAGCCCGCCCTCCTGTGAGTGGGCGAGGAGCGGCCGGGCAGGCCGACGGGCGGTGCATGCGCCCCGGCGCCGCCGCTCGGAGCGGGGCGGGCCGACCGAGCAGTCGGTTCATCGCGTTCGCCCGTTCCTGAGCCCCCGCTCGCCTGTAGGCTGCCGGCGTGCGCGTCGTCATTGCCACCCTGCTGCGTGGACTACTCCGGGCGCCTGGACGCCCATCTGCCCCGGGCCACTCGCCCCATCATGACCAAGCGCGGACGGCCTCGGTTCTCGTCCACCCGACGGCGGCTCCTACAAACCGCTGAACTGGATGAGTCCTCCCGCCAGGCTCGCTGAGGTCGACCCCGACGAGGAGGACCGGGAGGCCGGCGTCGTCTCCCGCTGGGAGGTGACGGCCTCCAAGACCGACGACCGGCTCGTCATCCGCCCTGTTCGACGTCGTCTCGGATACCAGTGCGGACCTCGGTGGACCCGGCTCGACCAAGGACGGCGTCGAGGCTCATCTCCAGGAGCTCCTCGCCGAGCAGATCGAGGTGCTGGGCCCCGGCTGTGCGGCTGGTGCGTCGCGAGTACCCCACGCCCATCGGCCCGGTGGACATCATGGCCAAGGACGCCGACGGCGGTTCGGTAGCCGTCGAGGTCAAGCGCGTGGGCGGAATCGACGGCGTCGAGCAGCTGACCCGCTATGTCGAGATGCTCGACCGCGACCCGCTGCTGGCCCCCGTGCGCGGCCCTGCACGCCGCCCAGCAGATCAGGCCCCAGGCGCGCGTGCTGGCCGAGGACCGCGGCATCCGCTGCGTCGTGCTCGACTACGACACCATGCGCGGCATGGACGACCCCTCGTCGCGGCTGTTCTGAGGAGGTTGAGATGACCCGGGTGCCCCCGGGCCTGCAGTGCGGTCGTGCCCCTGCGCCCCGCGGAGATGTCGTACCTGCGTCTGGTCGCCCAGGGGCTCGTGAGCGCGACGGACGTCGCCCGCGCCCGCCGAGGCGGTGCGCCGTCAGCTCGCCGTCCAGGGTCAGCAGGGTTTTCTCCGTTCCCCACGCGATCATCTCCCGGACGGCGGGAGCCGTGCGCGACGATGTCGACGCGGCCTTCGAGGCCGGTGAGCTCGTGCGCTCCTGGCCGATGCGCGGCACCGTGCACGTCACCACGGCCGCCGACCACCACTGGCTGCGCGTGGCTCTCATGCACCGCACCGACGCGTGGACGCGCTCGGGCGAGAGGCGACTGGGCATCGACGACGCGATGCTGGAGCGCGCCGGCTCCATCGCCCTGGCCCTGATGGCCGAGCACGGCCCGGTGATGCGAGATCGTCTCATCAGGGGCCTGGTCGGATGCCGGGCCTCGTCGCTTCCGGGGCGGGATGGCGCGACACCTGCTGGTCCGCCTCCAACGCGAGGGCGTCCTCGGTCAGGGGCCGCGCTAGCTGACGAGACATCTCATCGTGAGCGCCGCTCCGCTTCCCCCGGCCGAGTCCGGGCCCGGCGGCGCCGGCGGGAGGCCGCGGTACCGACGGGCACCGCGCCGCCCTGGCCGAGATCGCCCGACGCTACGCCGCCAGTCATGGACCGGCGAGTGCGACCGACCTGGCCCTGCTGGACGTCGCTTCCCGTCGGGAGGCGTCCCGGGCTCTGGAGGACGCCGTCGAGCTGACGAACGCCGCCGGCTACGGCGCCGACGCGCGCGCGGAGAGGTGCCGTTGACGCGGGCGGTGGCCGAGGGCGGGCTGCGCGGGGACGTGCGCGTGCTCGGGGCGGGAGCGCGCACGGCGCCGTCGGGGCGTGAGCGCTCCACCGTCCTCTACAGCGCGCCGACCTGCCGGACCTGCTCGCGGTCTGTCGCCGGCAGGCGGCGGGCACGTTCTTCCTGGCCTCCTTCGACGAGGGTGCACGTGGGGTACAAGGACCGCGCCTGCTCTGACCGATGCCGCCGGCGAGCTGCTCATCTGCCCGCGGCAATGGCATGTTCAGACCGCTGCTGGTCGATCGCGGGCGGTGGTGGCCGTCCGCCCCCGTGGGGAGGGGCTCCTGTGGGCCGACGACGCCCGCCGCTCGGCACGCCTCGAGGCGGACGTGGCTCGAGCCGTGCGGGGGCATCGCGCGCCGCCTGGCCCTGAGCCCCCGTCGCGCCGGAATAACCTGCTGGTGTGAGCACGCACTCCCCTACGACCGCCTACCGCGGCGCCGTCGTCACCCGCTGCGGATCATCGACGACGGGCTCGTCGTCGTCGCTCGTCGCCGCATCGCCTGGGTGGGGACGGCGGACGGGCCGAACGGGCGGGGTGGGGCAGGCTGCCCGAGCGCGCCGTGCGCTCGCCGGGCGACTGTATCTGCTTCGGGCTCGTCGACGTCACTGCCACGGCGGCGGAGGCGAGTCCTTTCCCGACATCGACGGTCCCGGGCGGGCGATGGTCGCCGTCATGGAGCACCGCCGCGCGGGCACCACGAGCCTTATCGCCTCCTGCGTCACGGCGGCACCGGATATCCTGCGGCGGCGCACCCGTGTGCTGGCGGATCTGTGCGATGCGGGCGAGCTCGCCGGCATCCACCCGAGGGGCCCTTCATCTCGCGAGGCGCTGCGGCACCAGGACCCCCTTTCATCACGGCCCCGATGCGGAGCTGACCGCGAGCTGATCGGCCTCGGGCGCGGGCACGTGGTCACCATGACCCTCGCTCCGGGCGGCCGGGGGCCACCGGGACGGCGGTGTCATCGCGGCGCTCGTCGAGGAGCCCCTGCCCTCCTTCGGACACACCGACTCGGGGCCCGCGCCCGTGCGCGGGCCTGGCCGATGCGCTTCCGCATCGCTGCGCTGGGCCGGGGCCGGCACGCCGGTGCGCTCGACGCGGCCCACTGCCACCCACCTGTTCAACGGCATGCGGCCCTGTGCACCACCGTGCGCCCGGGCCCGCGCCCGAGCTCCTGGCCGCCGCCGCGAGCGGGCGGTGCGTCGTGGAGCTGGTCGGCGACGGCGTCCACCTGGACCAGACGCTCGTGCGCAGCATGTTCGAGCTACTCGGTCGGGACGGCATCGTTCTCGTCACCGACGCCATGGCTGCGGCGGGCATGCCCGATGGCGACTACGCCCTGGGCTCTCAGGCCGTGACTGTCGTGGACGGCGTCGCCCGCCTGGCCGGCGGGGCGATCGCCGCACCGCGCACCTCATCGACGTGGTCCGCACGACGTGGCACGGCGGCGTGGATTTTGGTCGACGCCGTCTTCGCCGCGTCCCGGCAGGGGCTGGGGATCCTGGGCGACGAGTCGGTCGGCGCGCTCGCCCCGGGCTTGCGGGCCGACCTCGTGGTCGTCGACGAGGAGCTGAGGCCGGTGATGGTCGTGCGCCGCGGCGAGGTCGTCGCCTGAGCCGTCCCTCCTGGTCGCCGGGAGGTGCTGTCGGGGTCAGGGCGTCCGCCTCCGATGGCGACGCGCAGGCGGGCGATTCTGCCGTCGGGGGCGAGGGGCTGCGACGTCCGTGCCCGTCATGGCCGCGAGGCCGCCCGCTGAGCGCCTGACCGCCACGGCCCACTCTGACGGTAGACCGTCCCGGGCTCGAGGTCGTCGACCCGCGTCCGCCACAGGTGGCGGGATTCGGCATTGCGGTCCAAGAAGGTGCGGAAGAAGGCGCGGATCTGCTGCTCCCCGCACGGACGGACCCGTTGCCGGCTCTCGAGGACGGCGTCGGGGCGAACAATCCGATCAGCTCCTCGAAGTCGGTCTGCGAGTGGCCCGCCGTGTCCGACAGGGTGAAGTAGCGGTCCAGCGTCGTCGCGGCGTTCCGGGTCGAGGGGCCTGTCGTGCTCGGCATGCTCGGTCCTTTCATATTCGTTTGTTCACAAGTAAGTGAACTAATAGACGCAACCGTATCATGCCGATGTGCATTCCGACGACCACCCGCGCAGGGAGGACATCCGGCTCGTGGCGGTTCTGCGCGCTCTGGCGGACCGGTCAGATTTCTCGGTCGTCCGCCAGGTGGCGGACGACCGGCCGCACGCCTGCGGATCGATTGCGACGCCTCTGGTCCCCTCCGCCATGACGCGCCACTTTCGCATCCTGCGGGAGTCGGGCCTGGTGCGCACTGATCCGAAGGGCACGAGCAAGCTGCTCACCCTGCGCCGCGACGACCTCGACGCCCGATTCCCGGGCCTGCTCGACGCCGTTCTGCGCACTCCCGACGGAGACGGCCCGGCGCCAGGAGCACGCAGCGAGTAGGGCCGGGCCGCACTGCGTAAGACCCGTCAGGCGGGGCCGCTGTCGCACTCACGAAGGCCGCTGTCGCGCGCTCGGGCATCCGCATTATGCCGCGTCATTGCAGCGGTCTGCGAGGTGCGGGCCAGTCCGACCAGTCGTTCGTGAGGGATCGTGACGGATCGGGGCTGTCAGGGCCTCTGTCGACGAGCGGTGTCCTGGCTGGCGGCGATGACGGCGCCGATGGCGTCCTCGAGGCGGCCAGAGTCATGATGGAGGCCTCGATGCGGGCCTGCTCCCGCTTGAGGTCGTCGATGATCTCGGCGCAGAGGGGCGAGGCGTCCCGCACGCTCGATCAGGCACGGGGCGACGGTGCGGATGGTGGCGGTGGACAGGCCGGCGTCGAGGAGCAGACGGACGCGGCGGGCGACTTCGACGTCCCGGTCGTCGTAATCGCGGTAGCCGGACGCATTGCGCGCAGGCGCAAGAAGGCCCTGTTCCTCGTAGTAGCGCAGGAGCCGGGCCGGGATGCCGGTGCGCTCGGAGATCTGCGAGATGCGCATACGAGTGGTGCCTCCTGCGGCTTGCCTCACATTGATGTGAAGGTTGAGCCTAGCAGCATGACTGTTGAGCAGACCCTCCCGCTCCTTCCCGAGCCCGACCGGGTGCTCGTGATGGTCGGCTTCGTGATGCTGGTGTTCTGCACCGGTACCGCCGAGTACCTGGTGTCGGGCGTCCTGACGCAGATCGCGGCCGACGTCTCGGTGGAGCATCTCCGCCGCCGGTCAGATCGTGACCGCCTACGCCCCTCGTCGCTGTCGGCGGTCCCCTCGTCACGGCAGCGACCGCCCGCCTGCCCCGCAAAGGGCCTGGCCCTGGGATTGGTGCCGTCTTCATCGCAGGCACGACCCTCACCGTGCTCGCGCCGACCTACGCGTGGGTGATCGTGGGGCGGGCGCTGTCCGCCTGCGCCCAGGCGACGCTGTTCGCTATCGGACTGACCACCGCGACCGCCATGATGGGGCCGGGCCGCCGAGGCGAGCGATCGCGATCGTCGGTTCCGGGCTCACCATCGCCACCGTGCTCGGTGTGCGTTGGGCGCCCTGCTGGGCGGGGCACGAGTTGGCGGGCCCCGTCTCGTCGTCGTCGTGGCACTCGCGGGTCTCGGGGAGGTCCTGCTCGCGGTCGCCATGCCCCCGCGGCCGCCCCGGCGACGGGCGTGGCTGACGAGGTCGGGGCGCTGGCGCGCGGGCCGGTGCTGCTGGCCGTGTCGGCCACGGCCATCGGCTTCGCCGGGGTCGGCGTCGTCTTCACCTACCTCGTCCCTCTCCTCACGCGGGTGACCGGGATGGACGCCGGGCTGTTCCGATGCTGCTGCTGGCCTACGGGGTCGGCGGGTTCGTCGGGAATCTGGTGGCCGGGCGCTGGCCGACCTCTCCTCAGCAGGACCCTCGCGGGGTGTTCCTCGCCCTCGTCCTCACTCTGGTGGCGATCCCGGTCCTGGCCGGGCATCCCGGCCCCGATGGTCGGGCTCGTCCTTGTGCTGGGCCTGCTGTCACCGCGATGGTCGCGCCGTTGCAGTCCTCGTCCTGCGTCGCGCCGGCGCCGCGCCGAATCCCTATCGTTGGCGGTCACCGTGGGTGCCTTCAACCTGGCCAACGCGATCGGCTCGGTGCTCGGAGGCCTCGGCATGAGCGCCGGGGTCCTGCGTTGGAACGGCTTCGCCGGAGCTCTCCCTCGCGCTCGCCGGCATGGGCCCTGACCGCCCTCGCCCTCCGGGCCGGCCCGGAAGCGGAATGATGTCTGTCGGGATTGCTCACGGACGACCCGGCGCGCCGGACCGCCTCTTGCAGAGCGCTGCGGCAGGGAGGCTTGCGCGCGTGGTCGCATGTTCAGGCGAGGTCGCAGCGCTTGACACACCGGGGTCATTGGGATCGTCCTCGGCGCGGGGAGGGCATCCGCGGGCGAATGTCGGCGACCATGCGCTGCTAGCCTGCTCTCGTGAGGGCCACGGGCTCTCGCTCGCCGGGGCGATTTCCGACGCGCGGTTCTCTAGGACGTGGACGGCGCGCTCATCGCCGCCGGCGCTGCTCGCGACGGCTCGGCCCTGCGGGCTCGCCGTCCTCGACGCCATGAACGACGAGGTCATCGCGCTGGTCATCCCGATTCGCGCTCGTAGGGGAGCCGGGCTCGGGGAGGGCGGTCGGCCCTCAGCCCTCCAGACCGAGCAGGCGGCGGGAGTAGACCGCCCTGGCCGGAGTGCTGGGCGGCGTCGTCGATGATCGAGGCCAGACGCGAGGCGCGGGTGACGGGCGGGTCCCAGGAGCGGTCCACGACGTCGGTGAGTGCGGCGGCCGGCAGGTTGGTGAGGTAGTCGCGGATGAGCGTGTAGGCGGCGTCGAGGTAGTCGGTCAGGAGCGTGAGGGTCGTCGATGCGCACCAGGGCGGCCTGTTCGGGCGTGTGGTGCCAGTCCTCGAGTGTCATCGGGCAAACGGCAGGGGCGAAACGCGCTGCGAACCCTGAGGCGGTCCAGCGGGGCGGTACCTGTGAGGCCGAGATCTGCAGGTCGATCCCGCGGGCGGTGTGCCAGGACAGCCAGGTCAGGAGTCGATACGCGGCGCGGTGCGCGGGGCGGCCGGGTGTTGGCCTGTTCGACGGTGACGCCGGCCAGGGCGCGGTCGAAGCGCTCGCGTGAACGGTCGAGGCAGAACAGGAGGAGGTCGAGGCGGGGGTCGCGTCGGTACGACGTTCGTGCTCATGGAACGACCGTAGGCCGTCTGTGGCGAGGGCGGGCCAGGAGTCTGCGGGCGGGCACGACGACGGCATCCATCGGGAGCGTCTGGTCCACGCCCTGGCGACGGGCCGGTGATGCCGAGATCATCTCGTCCCCGGCCCCACCCTGGCCTGGCCGCCCTCTTCAATGTCGTCCCGCCCTTCGACCGAGCCGCCCGGCCGCCAGTGGGCTGCACCCCGGTCGCTCCGGCCAGCGAATCGGCGAAAGTGCGGCCCTCCAGGTGCGACATGCCGCACTCGACGCGGTGGACGAGGAGGATCTCGCCGACGCCGAGCGTGTCGGCGGCCGCGCGATACTGCACCGCCAGCCGGAGCGGGGCTGGGCGCCTGCGCTGCGCAGGGGGTTGTAGAGGCCGACGGCGGCGAGGCCGTCGCTGAGACGACGGTGCGCCGGCCGTTGAGCAGAATCCGATGCTCGGCATGCCAGGTCACCGCCTGGGCCAGCACCCGGCCTCGACGTCCTGGCCCTTGCGCTGGAGGGCGGGATGGAGTCGGCGTGCGAGGCCCGGGTGACGTCCTGCTCGATGATCGGCCCTCGTCCAGGTCGGCGGTCACGTAGTGGGCGGTGGCGCCGATGAGCTTGACTCCAGCGGTCGTGGGCCTGGTGATAGGGCTTGGCGCCCTTGAAGCTGGGGAGGAAGGAGTGGTGGATGTTGATCACGCCCCCGTGGAGGCGCTCGCACAGAGCGGGGAGAGGATCTGCATGTAGCGGGCCAGGGACCACGAGTTCGACGCCCAGGGAGTCGACCAGGCCGAGCAGCTTCGGCCTCGGCCGCGTCCTTCGTATCCCCGGTGACCGGGATGTGATGGAACGGCACACCGTAGAACTCGGCCACCGAGCGCAGCGTCTCATGGTTGCCGACCACCGACGCGACGTCGATGGGCATTGCCTGGCTGGTGGCGCGGAAGAGCAGGTCGGACAGGCAGTGGGCCTGCGTGGAGACCATGATGAGAGTGCGCAGCCGGCGGTCGAGCCTCGTGCAGGGACCAGGTGCATCTCGTAGCTGGCCGGCCAGCTCGGCAGGTCGGCTTGCATCTCGGTGCGCGGGACGGTGGTGAGGACGGCCACGCGCATGAAGCACAGTCCGACTCCGGCGTCACCGAACTGCTGGGACTCGGTGATGTTGCCACCGCGGCAGAACAGCGCCCCGGTGACGGCGTGGACGATGCCGGGCCGGTCGGGGCAGGACAGGGTCAGGACAAGATGCTGGGGGCGGGCGCCGCGGTGGTCTCGGCGTCGACGGGGTCGGGTGGTCATGACCGCAGGTTAGCCGGTCGGGTTTTCGTCGACGGCCTCGCGGACGGTGACGGGCGAGGAGACCGGGGCGAATCCGCGCCCGCTCGAGGCGCTCAGACTGGCGCTGCCGTGCGCGACTGGCGAAACAGGTCCACCACCGGGGAGCGCCGGCCTGCCTCCGCGCGCGCCGCAGGTGGAGGGGCGAGGGAGAACCTGGTCGCCCGCCTCGCCGAGGTCGCAGCCCCGCGCGGTTCCGGCCGCGCACAGATCGAGGAGAACCATGACCGGTCCCGCCCCACCACCGTGAACAATCTGCTGTTGGCCGAACTCGATCCGCAGATCGCCGACGTGCTCGAGCGGGAGCTCGCCGCCAGCGCGGCACCCTGGAGATGATCGCGTCCGAGAACTTCGTGCCCCGCGCCGTTCTGGCGGCCCAGGGATCGGTGCTGACCATCAAGTACGCCGAGGGTACGCGCGCGCTACCACTGGGGGCTGCGGATTGGTCGACGTCGCCGAGTCCTCGCCATCGAGCGGACCAGGGCGGTCTTCGATCGCCGAGTGGGCCAACGTCCAGCACGCTCGGGCGCCCAGGCCAATGCCGCCGTCCTCCACGCCCTGGCCCGCAGCGAGGACACTCATCCTCAGGGCTCTCGCCCGCCCACGGCAGCCATCTCACCCATGGAATGAAGATCAACTTCTCCGGCAGAACTACCGCGCCACCGCCTACGGCGTGGACGAGACCAGCCACCGCATCGAGATGGACCGGGTGCGCGAGGTCGCCCGCGCGAGCGCCCCAGGGTCATCATCGCCGGCTGGTCCGCCTACCCGCGTCACCTCGACTTCGAGGCCTTCCGCTCCATCGCCGACGAGGTCGGCGCCGCCCCTGTGGACCGACATGGCCCGCTTCGCCGGGCTCGTCGCCGCCGGCCTGCACCCCTCGCCGCCGCCCGCCTCCGACGTCGTGTCCACCACCGCACAAGACTCGGCGGCCCCGGTCCGGCATGCTGCTGTCCAACCGGGCCGAGCAGTGGGGCAGGAAGCTCGATTCGGCCGTCTTCCCCGGTCAGCAGGGCGGCCCTCTCATGCACGTCATCGCCGCCAAGGCCGTGGCCATGAGGATCGCCGCCACCGATGAGTTCGCGGACCGTCAGGTCCGCACCGCTAGACGCCTCCATCCTCGCCCGGCGCCTGCTCGCCGACGACGTGCGCGGCGCCGGCATCCGGCTGGTCACCGGCGGTACCGAACGTCACTCGTCCTGGTCGACCTGCGCGAGGCCGCCCTGGACGGCCAGCGGCTGAGGACCTCCTCCACGCCGCCGGCATCACCGTCAATCGCAACGCCGTGCCCGCTTCGATCCGCGCCGCCGCGCGTGACCTCCGGACTGCGTATCGGCACGCCCGCCCTGGCCACCTGCGGTTTCTGGCGCGCCTGAGTTCACCGAGGTCGCCGACATCATCGCCACCGCGCTGGTCGCCGGCGCCGCCGGGAGGGCGGACGACGAGCTGCTCGCCCGCCTCAGCGGCCGGGCTCCCGCCCTCACCGACGCCTTCCCCCTCTACCGGGACTGGTCGTGAGGGGCCCCCTGGGCGAGGGGCCGCGAAGGTTCTGGACAGCAAGGCCACGGCCGCGCGATCAAGACCGAGCTGGCCGGGCGCGTCGCCGCCTGCGCGAGCGGGCGCGACGCCCGGGCTGGGCACCGTGCTCGTCGGCGGACCCGGGGAGCGTCAGGTACGTCGCCGGCAAGCACGCCGACTGCGCCGAGGTCGGCATCGCCTCCATCCGCGTCGACCTGCCGGAGCCGCCACGCAGGCGCGGGTCGAGGCCGCCGTGATCGCCCTCAGCGCCGACCCGGCCTGCACGGCTGAGCATCGTTCAGCTGCCGCTGCCGCGCGGGATCGACGCCACTGCGATCCTCGAGCGCGTCGACCGCAAGCGATCGCCCGACGGCCTGCATCCGACCAATCTCGGGCGGCTCGCCCCTGCGCGCGAAGGAGCCGATCTCCTCGCCGCTGCGTGCACTCCGCGCGCCTGCATCGCGCTCGCGAGGCGTCACGGCATCGAGCTCGCTCAGGGCGGACGTGTGCGTCATCGGCCGCGGTGTGACCGTGGGCCGTTCCATCGGTCTCGCTACTGGGTCGCAAGGACGTCAACGCCACCGTCGACGCCCTGCCACACCGGACGCGCGACCTGGCTGACCACGTGCGCCGCGCCGACGTCGTCATCTCGGCGGCCCGTGAGCCCGGCGTCATCACTCCGGAGATGGTCGCCCCGGCGCCGTCGTCCTGGACGTGGGCGTCTCCCGGGCTCTCGATCCGACCACCGGCAGGGAACCGCATCGCCCGGGGACGTCGCGAGCGGCGTCGACGCCCAAATCGCCTCATGTCTCCCTGAACGGGGTGGGCGCTGACCCGGGCGCTCCTGCTGGCCAACGTCGTCGAGGGCCGCTGGCGACGGCGCGCGGACGCGAGCCGGCTCGCAGCAGTGAGCGAGTCGCGGCCGCTGCGGCGCCGGATCGTCCTGGCCGGTGCCGCGGCGGGCGGGGCGGCCGCGGTCGCGGCTGCCGTCGTGCGTTGGTCCTCACCGGCCCGCGCCCACAGGCGCGACGCCCCTCCGGACGGCCGACGGTTTCCGGCCGCTTACCACGCTACAGTCCCCGCAGCGGAACCTCGCCGACCCCGACGGCCTGGTGCTCTACGAGGCAGTACCACCTGTTCCACCAGCGGGACGGCACCTGGGCGCACGCCGTCAGCCTGGACATGGTGCACTGGCGGGCTCCTGGACACTCGCCTGGGCCATGACGCCTGGGCCTGGCCATGTCGGGCAGCTGCGTCGTTGACGGAGCCGACACCTCGGGGCTGGTGCCCGGCGGGGGCATGGTCGCCGTCATACCCTCCACCGAGGGCGGCGAGGCGCAGTCGTTGGCCTGCCAGCGACCAGGGGGCGCACGTGGGAGCGCGTTCGCACACAACCGTCATCGCCAACGACGGGCGCACGGACTTCCGGGACTGTCTTCTGTCACGAGCCGTCCCGCGCCTGGGTCATGGTGGTCTGCCGGCGACACGATCGAGTTCCACCGGTCGACCGACCTGCTCGGTGGGCGCGCGGCGATTTCGGACGGGGGCCCGGTTCCGCGCGGCCGTGGAGTGCCGGACCTGTTCGCTGACGGATGCCGTCACGGGCGAACGAGTGGATTCTGACGGTCTCGATCGCCAACGGGAGACCGGCGGGTCAGGCGCCCAGTACTTCGTCGGTGATTTCGACGGCAGCCTTCTTCCCCGAGGACACGGCGATCCGGTTCACCGATGCGCCAGGACTTCTACGGCCCAGAGCTTCGAGCACGTCGAGGGCCGACGCGTGTGGCTAAGTGGATGAGCAATTGGAACTATCCTACGGTCGCCCACCGGCGACTGGCACGGCGAGATGAGGCGTGCCCCGCGAGCTGAGCCTGACCAGCCCGGGGACGGCGCCGTTCTCCTCCAGAGTCCGTGCCCGAGCTCGACGCCTCTAGCGGGCCATCGACCTGAGCGGAACCGGCGTCACCGACTCCACGACCGACCTGGGCAGGCGGGTCGTCGACCTCGGACTCGTCCTCGATATGTCGGGCGCCGAGGACGTCTGGCTGACTCTGGCCGCCGGCCGGGTCGAGTCAGTGATCAGGAGGGCGGTCGGGTGTCGAGCGCGGCCGGGAGGGTCCTCTATCTGGACCGCACTGCGGGCAGGGTCGGACCGTGCAGACCGAGGACGGCGGGACGGCCGACTTCGCTCTGCGCCGCGAAACCGCCTACCGGCCGGCCGGCCGCGATCCCACCTGCACGTGCTCCTGGATCGCTCCAGCCTGGGAGGTCTCCGTCGACGACAGCGCCCCGGCGGGTGACTTCTCCTGGTTCTCAGCGATCCCGACGCCCAGGGATCGGGCTCAGGCGCGGGAGCGCCACGATCTCTCCGGGACTGACCCCCGTTGGTCTCCGCCTGGTGACCGGGCGCCGGGCGCCCGGTCACCAGCCTCGGAGGTTCTACGCAGGCGCTCCTGGCCGCGCGTCGCCCCGCCTCGTCACGGGAGCGGTTGGCGGGAATGTGCCCAAGCCGCCCAGGCCGTTCGTGCCGTGGGCGGTCGACCATGGTCGTATCCCCGGAGATGAGAGGCTTGACCGTAGGGCGCCAGCGAGCCTCCGCGCACGGGACCTGCCGTCATGGTTGCCGCCGATGAGTGTCGATGAACGACTCCACCAGCCCGTCGGGCATGACGTAGATGCGAATACGACTGGTAGGTACGGACTCTGGTTCCAGTCGGGGAATAGGGTCTGCCGGGCGCGACGTTGAGATTGATCAGGTTGCTCAGTCACGGTGCCCGTGCTCTCGATGACGGGCGGTAGTCCGATCTCGAACCGTCGCCCACGAAGCGTAGACGCTTCGGGTCCGCATGCCTCCGCGTAGGTCTCGCGGTGGGAGATCGTGAACAGGTAGTACTGCCGTCCTGGAAAGTGGGATCTGCGGGCGCTCCGTCTGGTCGTTGACGCAGTTCCCGCTCAGCAGGGCGGCAGGTGCTCCACTGCGTCATCGCCTTGTTCGTGGCCCGCGCCAGACCGACGTTGGCTGCTGGTACCTGCCTCCGGCGTCTGAGACCTCCTGCGCGGACTCGGCCTTCGGGTCGCCGGCCTCGTAACCCCATGTCCTTTGACGATGCTGGACGCCACGGTGGTGTTCTGCCCGGCGGCCGCCACCTGATCAGACGAGTTCGGGCTCGCGGGTGTAAAGCCGAGTTGCCCTCAGCACGCGGGGTAGTCGGTGGAGTCGGCGGGGTTGTTCTGGTCACGGAAGGTGAAGGGGTCGCGGAAGTTCACGTTGGGGTTCTGGATCCGTGACTGGTAGTGAGTGGCCGTCGGGGTCTGCAGCTGGTGCTGGTCGCGGAAACCGGTGAACCACACGCCCGCGTCATCGGCGTAGATGCGCCCCTCGGACCGGGACGATCCGCGGGTCGCAGGCCTTGCCCGTATCGGCCGCGGGCGCGTCATAGCCGCCGCCCGAGCCCTGGTAGAAGGCGACGGAGGTGTAGAACATGCGAATCTTGTTGCCGTCCATGAGACGGGCCGAGCCGGACCACTCCGTCTGACTGGTGAAACTCTGATCCTCGAAGATCGACCCGCTCGCGCCGTCGGGGAAGACGTGGCCCCGTGAGATCCACCCCCGTTGAGCTGAGGCCGCGGAGGACTCATCGGTGCCCGCCTTGCGATAGAAGTAGCCCAGGCGCGCGTCGTGGCGGTCGTCGAAGGTGTAGCCGGCGTGCCTGTCCGCGACCAGGGAGAAGGCGATTTCCCAGCCGTTGTAGGACAGCTGATTGGCGGCGTCATCGGTCAGGGTCCAGGTGTCCCACACCCACACGTCGTCGTTGGTGGTCGGGAAGCCCTCGGAGATCTCGGGCATGGTGTACTGCTCGGGCGAGGGAGGAGCTGCCCGAGGGCGCGTTCGGGTCGAGACGCTGGATCTGCCTGGCGTCGGCGCGCGTCCACGTGGAGGTGAAGTCGCTGTCGACGGGGTAGGCCTGCTGGGTATGGTCGGTGGCGTTGGGCCAGCCCGGGTTATCCGCCTGGAAGCCGGCCGCGTCGGCCGCCTGGTCGTCGGGGGATCGGCAGGGTCGGCAGGGTCGAGTGCAGGCGCCGCGACGGCGTCGGGCGCCTGGCCGGCCGGATCGGGCTCGGCGGCGAGCGCGGTGCCGCCGCCGAGGCGAGCGCGAGGCGAGGGCCGCGGCCAGTCGTACTGCGACGGGCGCGGAACAGTGGATGTGTCACGGTCGTCGTCACTTTCTGACGACAGGAATCATTGGGAACTCAAGCGGACGCCGTGAGCCGATGTGATTGGCCTCCACACTCCACGGTGAGGCGCTCGTCGCGCGCGGCGTCCACCGGCGAGCGCAGCGGGATCCCGTCGATGACGATGCGAACCGGTTTCGGGTCTCGGAACCCGGCCGTCAGCGAAGCGAGCGATGCCGCGCACATGAGAGAATCGTCACGACGACTGTGATCTGACGACCCATATGGTGGAGGCGTTTGCTCTCCGTGAGCTGTGGAGACCTCCCACCTTCCATCGGTTCAGACGGCCGACCTGACCGGGCCGGCCCGATCCCCAACGGAGATCCACGTGAGCATCCATTCCTGGCAACGACGACACACAGTCCCCATCGCTGTCCTCGGCGCCGCTCTCGCGCTGGGCGCGGCGGGCGCTCTGGCCTCGCCGCGGGCAGGCCACCGACTCCCTGCGCAGCTCAACGCTGAGCGCGCAGTCGCTCGCCGAGACCATGCGCGGGCCCGGCGGAGGTCACCAACGCGACTTTCACCGGCAACGACGTTCAGGCGGGGACCTTCTCAGGTCTGCCCAGGCGGCAGCGTCTACCGACGGCGTGGCGCTGACCAGCGGCTCGCTCATCGACGCCGACCCGCAGGCGGACTCGGACGTCGACTTCACGCGCTCGTCGGTCCTGGGGCCCAATCACGACCTGACCACCACCGGCGACCTGGGCGGGGCCGGCGACGAGGCGCTCGACTCCCTGTCCGGCGCGGACACCTACGACGCCGCGACGCTCGAGTTCGACGTGACCGCGACCGCCTCCACCTTCGTGATGTTCTACGGCTTCGGGTCGGAGGTACGCCGGAGGCGCCAGCTCGCGCCCGATGCCTGGCAGTCAGGGTTCACAGGACGTCCTGAGCATCCAGGTCAACGGCACCGAGTGCGCCACCGTCCCGGACTCGGACGCGTCGGTCAACGCCGCGACCGTCAACGAGATCGAGCAACTCGCAGTTCTACACCTCCAACGTTTCCGGGCCACGAGCCGAGGAGTATCGATGTCGAGTTCAACGGTTTCACTTCGGCGCTCGCCTGCCGGACGGCGGTGACGCCGGGGAGCAGGTGCATGTGCGCATCGCGATCGCCGACACTCTCGACGGCCAGCTGGATTCCACCGTACCATGCGCACCGGCGGGCTCCAGCTACCGACGCTCCTCACCGACCTGCACGACGACGGGGCGGAACCTGCGCTCCCGGCCGATCCTCGGCGTCCGCGACGTCATCCGCCGGATCGTCCTCGGAGCGACGACCTCGACCGACCCCGCCGAGGCGGCGCCGTCGAGCTCCTCGGACGTTATCGCCCCGCCGCTGCCACGGCGGCGGATGCCGTGCACGAGCGCCCGGGCGCCGTGGACTGGCCCGCACCGGCGCGCCGACCGCGGCCTGGGCCCTCGGCGCGCTGGACTCTGGTCGGCGGCGGTCTGCTCCTCACGCGCGCCGGCGGGAGGTGAGCGGGTGCTGCGCGGTGCAGGACGACTCGGAGGGACGGGTTGAGCGCGCATGGTTCGGCGGGCGAGGACCTGCGTCCCGCTCTGCCCGCGACGATCTGCTCGGCCTGCCCGAGCGCGCCGATGACGGCCCGTCCGCCGTGCGCTCCACGAAGCTCGCGCGGGCCTCGGCATGCGGGCCCCATCGAGCCCTCAGGCAGACCGAGTGAGCGCAGGGCGGCGGGGCTCGCCTCTGAAGCAACCGCGATGCAGGGCTTCCGTGATCCTCGACCACACCGGCGACGTCGGTGAGCACGATGAGCAGGTCGGCGCCGATCTCTGCTCGGCGAGAACCGCTGAGCCAGGTCCTTGTCGACGACGGCCTCCACGCCTCTCGTGCGTGCCGTCGGCCCACAGCGCAGAGCACCCTCCGCCGCCGGCGCACGACGACGACGCGCCCCGGCCGACCAGCGCGGATACGACATCGGCCTCGAGCACCTCCAGCGGCCTGGGAGAGGGAACGACCCTTCGCCAGTGCTCGCCGTCGCGGGCCATGCCCACCCGCGCTCATGGGGCCAGGCGGCGAGACTCCTCGCTCGCCGAGCACCGCCCCGACGAATTTGGTCGGGCGGCTCGTCGAGCCGGGTCGTCGGGGTCGACGAGCGTGCGCGTCGGACGCCGGCCGACGGGCCCTGCCGGGGAGGGGCATCCCGAAACGCCTGGGTGATCCACAGGCCGATCATGCCCTGGGTCTGGGCGACCAGGGTGTCGAGCGGATGAGACGTTGGCGGGCGGGTCCGAGTCGGCCGTCGCCGCGGCCAGCAGGCCCACCTGGGGGCCGTTGCCGTGGTGATCACGACTCGTGCTGGGCACGGGCTCGAGGGCGGCCACGGCGAGGCGGACCTGGCGACCTGGATCGACGTGTCCGGGTGGCCCCGCAGGGGCAGGAGGGCGTTACCGCCGAGGCGAGGACGATGCGCACTGGGTTCTTGGGCTTTCTGGGGATCGTGGGGTCGAGCGACGGCGGGCGCGGGCCGGCCGGGGCTGACGACCCCGGAGCCGCGCACGGTGCAGTCAGGGCGTATTCGATGACCAGCGGGGCGTGGTCCGACCACCGCTCGTCGTAGGAGGCGGCGCGGTTACGACGGCTGAGACGCGCGAGCGAGCCGGGCGCGGCGTGGCGACCTGGTGAGTCGAGGCGCCAGCCCGCATCGTTGTCGAAGGCCCTGCCGCGCTGGGACCACCACGTGGGGCCCTGCTCGTCGGGGCCAGGAGCGCGCCACGTCGATCCAGCCGGCGGAGACCAGTTCTCCAGGTGGGCGATCTCCTCGTCCAGCACCCCGGCGACCCTGTTGTGGTTCGGCTTCCAGTTCTTGATGTCCCGCTCGGAGCGGACCACGTTGAGATCCCAGCCGCTGACCGTCCGGGCCGCCCGACTCGCTGGACTCCAGCAGCTCCGTCATGCAGGCGTCCACCAGTGCCAGGTGGGCGTACTTCTGATCCATCTTCTCAGTGCCCAGCTGACCCGGAGTGCAGGTAGGCCCGATACGACGGTGAGCGTGTGGCGACCCACGCCGTCGGATCCGGCGTGCCCCTCCACAGCCCAGGTCCACCTCAGCCACCGACCCGAGTCGACGTCGGGCTCGACGGTGTCCGAAAGCCGCGACGCCGCGCCGCACCTCACCGATGGTCACGGGACCGTCCCTCGCGCACGCGACCGCGACCCCGACAGCGCCCCTTGATACTGGCACGGCCATGTCCTCGTGCTGTAGCGGGCAGCCCGGCGGCGGCGTCCTCGTCACGCGGACCTCCTGGAGCAGCAGGACGTCGGGTGCGCTGGCCTCCAGCCAGCGCCGACATGCCCTTGCGGGCCGCTGCCCGGATGCCGTTGACGTTGACGGTGGCGATACGCATGCCCCCAGGGTACGGCCTGTCTGACACGATTGTGACAGGACACCCGCTCCAATCCACGGATCCGCACCGGGCCGGCTGCGGACCATCCACGTCGTCGTCTCGGGCACCGTCCGAGGGGGTGGGGTTCCGCTGGGCGTGCATCCAGGTGAGCGGAGGATCTCGGGCTCGTCGGTTGGGTGCGCAATCGTTCCGACGGCGACGTCGAGGTGACGGCCCGGGCGCGCGCCGGACGACGTCTCCAGGCTCATCGCCTGGCTTCATCGCGGCCCCCGCTGGTCGCAGGTCATGGACGTCGCTGTCACCGATCTGCGGCCCGGATCTGTGCGAGCCTGCTCCTTCGACGTGGACTACTGACGCCGGCCGGGGCTCAGACGTCCGGCCGGCGCGGAGGCACCGCGTCCAGGAAGGCAGGGGCGGGCGAAGCCGCAGACCGGCGTGAGCGTCGAGACGGTGCGGGCGACGGCGTCGACGGCGCCGTCGTCCCACCAGCGCGATCGCGGATCCGCCAGAAAACCGCCGCCGGTCATGCGGGCCCCGTGGGCGCCGGCGGCCGGGCGGCGTCCGAGCGACGTCGAGCTCCAGGGCAGGTGCATTCGTAGTCCTCGCGCGGCGAGTCGTGACTGGCGTTCATCAGGGCCCCGACGCGGGCCAGCTCGCGCGGTCAGCCGACGCCGTCGCCCAGCAGGGCGGCGAGAGTCGCGCTCCGCTCGATCTCGGTCGACATGGCGGGGTGCGCCTGACCAGCGCGTCGGCGTCCGCTCCGCGAGGCGGCCACCCGGGCCAGGGCGGCGTCCAGCTCGGCAGGGGGCGATGTCGGCCAACGGCTCGAACGCCGAGACGGGCGGAACGCTCGCACGCGGTGCGCCGGGCGCCCGTACTGCCCGTCCACCAGGGGTGCCTGGCCCGGGTGTCGATGACCAGCAGCCTCAGGCCGTGGGCGGCGAGGTCAGAGGAACATGCTCAGCCTCGCCGGTGCGGCGAGTCCAATGCCAGGGCGTGACCGGCCCGGCAGCGCAGGGAGGCGGACTGGTCCATGCCGCCAGTGGGGGCGCCCGCCATCTCGTTCTCCGCGCGCACGCAGGCGGTCACCCAGGCGGGCGCGACCGGCGTCAGTCGGGTCGTCGGCCCTCCCGCCAGGCCGAGGCCGTCGACCTCGTCGAGCGCCACCGCGGTGGCACTCTCCAGAACCGCGGAGGAGGCAGGCCGCCTCCCAGCGGCACGCAGGAGGACAGGGCGGCGTCGAAGCCCGTCAGCGGCCAGAGCCCTCACGCTCCAGGGCCCAGGCCACGCCGGCGATGTGGCGTTCAGTGCCGCACCTCGCCGGGTGTGCCGCTTGGGCCGATGGCGTCCAGATCGAGGACATACGATCGCCTCCCTCGTCTGGGACGAGACGAGGCGGATCGTCGGTCCTCGCGACGGCGCAGAGGCCAGATGGGCCCGATGGGCAGGGCGATCGGCGGGGCCGGCGCCGTTGTAGTCGGTGTGCTCTCGATGACGTTGACGCGTCCGGGTGCGTACCACACGCCGTCGGGCTCTGCGCCGAAAGCCTCGGTGAACATGCCGGCGGCGGCGCGCGCCCTCGCGGGCCGCTCAGGGCCGGGGAGAAAACGGGGTCGGCGCCGGCGACGGCTGGGATCGGCTGGTCGGTCATCGAATGCTCCTGAATGTGGTAGACGGTGGCGGAGGCGGTGGGCGCGCCGGCACTCTTCCAGAATCCCGCCCGATGGCGGGTCTCGGGCGTGCGGGTCGGTGCCCTGAGGAGAAGACGGACGGGCGCCGGCGCGGGATTTCCGCGCCGGCGCGCGGTGCTCAGTGCTCATCCAACGCCCCGCACCCTGACCGACGGAGGACCCGGGAGACATGGACGTACCTGTGCCCGCCCCTCCCAGTGCGTCGTGGGGCTCACCATCCCCTGCCCGAACCCTGCGGGCGACCTGGGTCCGCCTCGTGCGCGCTGGCGTCGGGGACCCCCTGGCCCGCGTGGTTCCGCCGCACGTCACCCTCCTGCCGCCCACCGCCGTGGAGCGATGCCCGCCATCGCGGAGCACGTCGAACGGGTCGCGGCCGCCACGGCGCGCCTTCGTGCTGCGCGCCCGTGGATGGGCACCTTCCGCCCCTGTCAGCCCCGTCGTCTACGTCGCCCTCACCGCCGGCGCCCCGGTGCGACGCCCTCCAGCGCGTCCTGCGCGTGCGCGGCGGGCCTGTCCACGGTCCTGCGGTTCTCCCTTCCACCCGCACATCACCTCGCTCACGAGGTCGACGACGCCGCCCTCGACATGGCGGCCCGCGAGGGAGCCGACATCGATGCGAGCTTTCGTGGTCGAGCGGATCCACCCGCACCGTCTGGCGGAGGACGGCACCTGGCAGTTAGCGGGCCGCGCCAGCGCTGGTCGGCGCCGGCGAGCCCCGGCCCGGGCATCGACCCTCGAGCCGCGCGGCGCCGACGTCGTCGGGCCGTGAAACCCGTTAGCGCTGTACGCTGTGATCGACAACGCGCCCCAGACCCTGACGCAGTCCCTGCCCCGGACCCCGCAATGATCCGGCGGACGGCCCGCCGACAGGCCGATCACGCCATCATTCCTGCCGGCGGCGCTGGCACCCGGCTGTGGCCGCTCGCGCCGGGGCCGTCCCAAATTCCTCCTCGACCTGACCGGCGCCGGCCGCACCCTCATCCAGGGCACGGCGGCGCGCCTGGCGCCCGTGGCCGCCACGACGACCGTCGTCACCGGCATCGCGCACGTGGCGGCCGTGGGCCGATCAGCTGCCGGACCTGCCGCGCGAGAGCATCCTGGCCGAGCCCGCCCCCCGCGACTCCATGGCCGCCATCGCCCTGGCCGCCACCGTCATCGCCGCGCGCCACGGCCGCGACGCCGTCGTCGGCTCCTTCGCCGCCGACCAGACCATTGCCGACGAAGCCGCGTTCGCGGACGCCGTCCGCCAGGCTGCCGCACCAGCGCGCGCCGGCTGGGTCGGCGACCATCGGCACCGAGGCGACCAGCCGTCGACCGCCTTCGGCTACATCCACTCCGGCGGGGCCGTCGGCGTGGCCGGCGCCCCCGACGGGCGCCGCGTCCTCGGCTTCACCGAGAAGCCCGACGCCGCCACCGCGACCGCTTACCTCGCCGCCGGCGACTACCGTTGGAACGCCGGCATGTTCGTCACCCGCGCGGGGGTGCTGCTGGACCACCTCGCGGTCCGCAGGCCGGACCTGGCCGCGGGCATCGGCGCCATCGGGGCCGCCTGGAGCACACCCGCGCGAGGAGGTCCTCGCCTCCCCTGTGGCCGGGCCTGGAGGCGATCTCCATCGACCGCGCGATCGCCGAGCCCGTGGCGGCGCAGGGGGAGTGGCCGTGGTCCCGGCGGCCATGGGCTGGGACGACGTCGGCGGCTTCGACGCCCCGTCGGAGCTTATGCCCGGGCGTACGCGAAGGCGGCCGGCGTGGCCGTGCTGGACGACTCGGCGGAGCGGGGCCCGGCGGCCGACGTCACGGGCCGTGGACTCGCCCGGGGCGCTCGCGGCCTCGACCACCGGGCGCAAGGTCGTGCTGCTGGGCGTGCCGGGGCGATCGTCGTCGACACGCCTGATGCCTGCTCGTAACGGCCCCCGAGCGGGCGCAGGCGGTCAAGGGCGTCGTCGACGGGCTGAGAGCCGAGGGGCGCGACGACCTGCTGTGAGATCGGCGGGGCGGCCGCCGCGCGCCGCCCGCCATGATCGCGACACGGGCGCGCGTCGCCAGGCGCCTGCCTTCAACCGGGCGTCTCGCGTCTATCCTGGCTCCTGCCGATCCCAGCTCCATCGCCGGGCGGCTCCCGCCCGTCCCATCGGAGACCGTCGATGAAGAAGACTTGTTCCGTGATGGCAGCTCGGCCTGACCACCGCACTCGCTCTGGCCGCCTGCGGCTCGGCCACCACCACCGGCTCGCCCGTGCGGCCCCTCGAGTTTCAAGGCCTGCATGCTCTCCGATGAGGGCGGTTTCAGCGACCAGTCCCTCACCCAGTCCGCAGGACGGACTCGATAGGGCTGAATCGAACTGAGCGTCAAGGCCATCGTCACGGAAACCGGATCGGAACCGGACTCGGGCTACGCATCCGCCATCGACTCCCTCCTCCGGCAGGGGCTGCAGGATCGTGATCGAGCCGGCGCCGCCCCGGCTGAAGATCTGACGGACGCCGCCGAGAAATCACCCCGACATCGACTTCGCTCTCATCGACGCCGACTTCACCCGGGACGGCTGAGTAACGCTAAGCGCCTCCCGTTCACCGTCGCCGAGGCCAGCCCTACCTCGCCGGCCACACCGCCGCCGGCACCACCACGACGGGCGCCGTGGGCACCTGCGTGGGGCCGGGGCGACCCCGCCGTCCAGGGCTTCGGCGGAGGGCTTCGCACAGGGCGTGGCCGGTACAACGCCGACAGGGGCGGCAGGGCGAGCTGCCACCGGCGGTGCGGACGGCGGGACCGGCGTCGAGCTCCTGGGCTGGGATCCGGCCGACCCGAGAACGTTTCCTTCGTCGGCGACTTCTCCGACGTCGCCGGGAGCCGGCGGATCGCCGAGCAGCTCTTCGCCCAGAGAGCCGGCATCATCATGCCGGTGGCCGGGAACGCCGGTCAGGGGCGCGCTCACCGCGGTCGCCTCCGCCGGCGGCGACCGCGGCATCGTGTGGTGGACGCGATGGCTAGCGAGTACGCCGGACGCCAGCCAGTACATGATGACCTCCGTGACTGCAGCGACATCGGCACCGCCGTCTGACACTGTCAACGACGCGTCCAGCGGCGCCTTCTCCGCCGACCCGTCCATCGGCACCCTGGAGAACGGCGGGTGTCCCAGCACCCCTCCAGATTGGGATTCCAGGGTGCCCGCCGATGTCAAGGCGAGGGTTGAGGAGCTCAGGCAGCAGATCCATCGACGGCTCGCCTCGACGTGTCCACCAGGTACGACCCTTCGTGAAACGTGCGGCGTCGCCGTGTCCGCCGGCGTCCCGGCCGCGGCGCTCGCTGCCGCGGCGCGCCATCGAGACGCCGAGCGCGCTGCGCGATCGGCCTCGACGGCCTGCAGACGGCCACTCGCGTGCGTGGCAGGGCCAGCTCGACCGGGTCGTCGACCGCGACCGGCACGACGACCTCGCAGGAGCACGTCAGGCCCGCCCGGTATCCCACGGGGCGCACGACGACGCGGTCGTCGGACGCCGTCTTGATGATCAGGCCGTCGATCGGCGGGAGCCTGCCTCCGTTGCCGTCCGAAGCGCCGTCCATCAGATCGAAGGCGTCGACCACGGGCGCCCCGCCAGCGCCGCCGCACGCGCCGCCGGCGCAAGCGATCATCGTCGCGAGACGAAGGACGGGTCCTCCGCCGGCACGCTCAGGCGGCTTCGTGGCGTGCGAGCCCGGTGCTGGCGCGCCAGACGGTCGAGCAGATCCGCCAGCGAACAGCCCTGCTGCTTGCAGGACGCTGGCCAGCAGCGCCAGGCGCACGCAGGCCGCGATGCCGTCCTTGTCGCGCGCACCGAGGCCGGATCCACGGTAGCCCAGCGCCTCCTCGTAGCCGAAGACGAGTCCCGGGCACCCGGCGGACCCATTTCGAACCGGGCAGCGCGTTGCGGTGCCCCAGCCCGTGGGCCTGCGCGATCCTGCGCAGCAGACGGGAGGAGACGATCGAGTTGGCCAGGATGCCGGTGCCCGGTGAAGGCGGCGAGCTCGGCGGCCTGCTCTCCGGAGGGCCCCGACCTCGTCGCCGGTCAGCCGGCGCCATCCGCCCGGCGGCGTGCTCGTCGGGATCGCCGCGCGCAGCGGTCGGCATCGGGGATCGTTGGCGATGACGAGGTCGGCGTCGACCTCACGGGCCAGCGCGAGGGACAGGTCGAGGGCCCAGGCCCTCCGGGGTCGGGGAGGCCACGGTGGGGGAAGTCCGGATCCGGGTCGAACTGCTCGGGCACGACGACGACGTCGTCAGACCCACCCGTCTCAGCGCGTCGCGGCACACCGTCCCGCCCACGCCGTGCAGGGCGGTCAGGACGATCTGCAGCGGCGCGGGGCGTTCACGCGCGCCGACCGCGCCGCCCGCTCGGTGTACTCCTCGATCATCTCGGCGCCGATCGTCTCCCAGCCGCGGTCCGCCACCGGCACCCGGGCCAGCGGTCCGACCGCCGCGATCCGCTCGGCGATGGCGGCGTCGTAGGGCGGGACGATTCGCGCCCTGGCCCGGGCCCTCACGGCGCGCCCGCCCAGATGAGACCGTGCAGCCGTTGTCCCTGCGGCGGGTTTCGGGAGGCGGTCACCATGACGGCGGCGTCGGCTCCCGTACGCCGCAGTGCGAAGGCGAGGCGGGGTGGGGCAGCAGGAGCTCGAACAGAAGGGCGCAGCCCACCCGCCCCGGTGACGACCGAGCCGTATCGCGGGCGAAGACCTCGAGCCGTGGCGGGCGTCGTAGCCGATGACGACGGTGAAACCCTCCCGATCGTCTCGCGCAGCCAGGCAGCCAGGCCGGCGGCGGTGCGGATGACGACGACGCGGTTCATCCGATTGGGACCCGCTCCCAGCGGCTCCGCGCAGACCGGCCGGTCCGAACCGCAGAGCAGTGCCAGAAGGCGTCGGCGAGGGCGGCCGTGGCCTCGACGTCGCCCCGCTCGTGGGCGGCGAGCGGCGCGGTGAAGTCTCAGCGCGGGTGGCGGGGTCGGGATCCTCGTCGATCCAGGCGGTCACGGCGGCGACGTCGAGAAGGGCGATCCGGAGGGTCATGCCTGTGACGGTACCGCGAGCGGATGCGCCTCGAACCGGGACAATGACGGCGCTCACGGGTGGAACTTGACACTAAAGGGGTCAGCAGGGCGCGCGCCCCGGCTCCCGGACGAGCGGGGACGACGTCGGCCTGGCGGGCTCGCCGTACCCTGGGCCCATGACCGATCGCGCAACCGATGCCTCCACTCAGCCGACTCGGCCGAGCCCGTTCGCAACCCGGTCGCGCTGCCACGCACCCGGCCCGACCTCGCCGGCGATCGGCGCTCACCCTCGGCCTCGTGTCCGTGCCGAGCGCGTCGGGGTCCGAGGGACCCGCTGGCGGACGCCGTCCAGGCCGCGCTGGAGGCACCCCTCACCTGGGGTCCTGCGCCACGGCGACACGGTCGTCGCCCGCACCCACCTGGGACCGCGACGAGGCAGGGTCATCGTCGCCGGGCACCTCGACACCGTGCCGGCCTCGCGGCGCACCGGCAACGTTCCGGGCGCGGAGACGCGCGACGGGAGCGGAGCGGTCGTGGGGGCCGCGGTAGCGTCGACATGAAGGGCGGTGTCGCCGTCGTCCTTCATCTGGCCGCGACCTGGCCGCCCCGCGTCGCGACGTCACCTGGGTCCTCTACGATCAACGAGGAGGTCGTCGGGAGCGCAACGGACTCGGCCGGGCGCTGCGGCCCACCCCGACTGGTTCGGCGCCGACCTGGCGGTCCTCGGCGAGCCCACCGAGCCGGCATCGAGGGCGGTGCAACGGTACCCTGCGCTCATCCTCGACGTGCCCGGCTGGCCGCCCACTCGGGCGGGCCTGGCGCGGCGTCAACGCGATCCACGCCGCCTCCACCCTCGTCGAGACGAGTCAAGACGGCCCCCTGCAGCACCGTCGATGTCGAGGGCCTGGCCTACCGGGAGTCCTTCAGCGCGGTCCTCGTCGAAGGGGCGCGACGATCCAACACGGTGCCCCGATCACTGCCGTCTGACGGTCAACTACCGCTTCGCCCCGACCTGGCGGCTCAGGCGGCCCTGTCCCGCGCCAGGCGCATCCTGGCGGGCCTCGTGCCGACGGCGACGAGGCCGAGCCGTCATCGACGCGGGCAGCGGACGGTCGCGGTCGAGCTCGACGACCTGAGCCCGGCGGCACGGCCCGGGGCTCGATTCCCCGATGGCGCGCGAGCTCATCAGCCTGGTGCGCGAGGCGCGGGGAGGTGGGTCCCCAAGCACGGGTGGACCGACGTCGCCCGCTTCTGCGCGGCCGGCACGCCCGCCGTCAACCCTCGGTCAGGCGACCCGATGCGGTGCCACACCGACGACGAGCACTGCCCGGTGGCGCAGATCGAGGCCGTCGCGCACGTCCTGCGCGCCTGGCTGGCATGAGGTCGGCTCCCGCAGAAGATGCGGACACGTCCGCACCCGCGAACCGCTGGTGCATCATGCCCGCCATGAGCAATGACAGACCTACCGCAAAGGGGCCCGTGCTGCTGCGCGGGACCCAGATCCCTCGCCCAGCACCACCGATGCGCGTCTGCTGGACCGTCGCGGGCGGACCGAGTGGTTGCACGCCGATCCGTGGCGCGTCCTGCGCATCCAGTCCGAGTTCGTCGAGGGCTGCGGCCCTGGCCGAGCTGGGGCCGGCCATCAGCGTCTTCGGGTCGGCGCGCGCCACGCCCGACGACCCCTTCTACACCATGGCCGAGCAGGTCGGCGCGGGGCTGGCGCGGCGCGGCTACGGCGTCATCACCGGCGGAGGCCCGGCATGATGGAGGCCGCCAACAAGGGGGCGCATCGGTCCGGCGGCGTCTCGGTGGGCCTGGGCATCGAGCTGCCGCGCGAGCAGGAGATGAACGAGTACGTCGACCTGGGGATCAACTTCCGCTACTTCTTCGCTCGCAAGACGATGTTTCTGAAGTACTCGGACGGATTCGTCGTCATGCCCGGCGGCATGGGCACGCTCGACGAGGCTCTTCGAGGCCGTCACTCTTGTCCAGACCGGTAAGGTCTCCTCCTTCCCGATCGCGCTGGTCGGTTCGGACTACTGGAGCGGTCTGACGCACTGGATCCGCGGCACACTGCGTCGGGCCGGCGCAATCTCCGCAGGACGTCGATCTTCTGCACGTTGTGGACTCGGCCGAAGAGGCCGTCGACTACGTCGTCGATGGCGCGCCGGCTGCGGGGCCGGCGGGATGCCGGTCCACCCATCGTGGACTTAACCACGTTTCCCTGAGAATCAGCGTCGCTGTGCCGTAGAATGATGTGGGCAGTGCGGTGATGAATCCGCGCTAGAGCATTGAAAAGGGGGCTCATGGCTGCCATGAAGCCCAGGACCGGCGACGGGCCTCTCGAGTTGTCAGCGAAGGTCGTTCGATCATCATGCGTGTTCCGCTGGAGGGCGGCGGCCGTCTGGTCGTTGAGATCACGTCCGATGAGAGTCAAGGAGCCCAGGAGGCGCTGGCCTCTGTGAAGTACTGACGACGCGCCGTTGCTGATCGGGGATCGGCCGGGGCGGACGATGACGGCGTCCGCCCCGGCCGATGTATGTCCAGCAGCCGTGAGATATTCGTGAGTTTTAGCGGTCTTTGGTTCTCATCGCTCGTCGTCAGTTCTCATCGCTCGTCGTCGCGCTCATGAGCCGAGAGTCCTGCGCGTTTCGCGGCTCAGGCCCGGCGGACGGCGACCAGCAGCCCGTCGCCCACCGGCAGAAGAGAGGCGAGGACATCGTCGCGTCCGCGCAGGATTTGCCGAGCTCCGCTGCGGCGACGGTGGCGGCGTCGCGGCGCGCGGGGTCGGCGACGCGATCGTTCCACAGCGCCCGTGTGGAGGCGAGAACGCCGCCCACGCGCAGCATGCGCAGCGCCGGCGCGGCCAGTTCGGCGGTCTCCTCCGGCTCGACGTCGAGGACGACCATGTCGTAGGAGCGGGCGGCCATGCGGGCAGGACGTCGGATGCCCGCCCGCTGAATGATCCGGGTGCGCGCCCCCGGGTAGCCGGCGGCATCGAGGTCCTGCGCGCCTCGCGCTGGAGCTCGGGCTCGACGTCGATGGTCGTCAGCACGCCGTCCGGCCCCCATTCCCGCCCGAGCAGCCACAGGCCGGAGACGCCGGTGCCGGTGCCGATCTCAGCCACTGACTTGGCGGCGACGGCGGCGGCGAGCATGCGCAGGGCCGCGCCCGTCCCCGGGGAGACCGGTGCGATACCGAGCTCGATGCCGCGCAACCTGGCCTCGGCGGTCTGCTCGTCCTCGTGAGGGAACTCCTCGGTGTAGGACCAGCTCAGGGTCTTGTCGGCACTCACCGTGTCCACCTTCCGTGCTGCGACCGCGGCCGCGTAGGATCGCGTCCCGCCCGTGCGGGATCCTCGGGCGGGACGGGCGCGGATGAATGCCATTATTGTTCCAGGTCGTGGACCCGTGACCGGTATCGCCCTTGGCGATGCGCTACCCGGACGGGGTGGAACGGCGCACGTTTCCCGCCGCGTTCCTTCTCTCCCTATACTGGCTGCGTGCTGGGCATATCCGGACCCCGAGTTCCTCGTCATCGTACTGGTGGCGGTAATCGTCATCGGGCCGCAGCGCCTGCCCTGAGTACGCGTCAGACTGACGCAGGCCGTACGCCGCCTGAGGGTGTTCCTCGACGACGCCAGCGAGCAGATCGCCGAGGAGGTCGCCTGAGCTGGCGGATCTGAACCTGTCCGACCTCGACCCGCGGAACTACGACCCGCGCAAGATCGTGCGCGACGCCCTGGGCGAGGATCTGGACGCCATCCGCAGGGATCTGGCCACCCCTTCAGTCGACCGTCAGGACGGCCAGGATGCGACGGACGAGGCCGCGGGCACGTTCAGCGCCCAGGCCCGATCCCGCTCGAAGAAGCTCACGCGACGATCGATGACAAGGCGCACGAGGCTCCTCTCCGCCTGCTCCATCCGGACGTCGGGCGAGAGCACCGGTGCGCGGGCCCGCTGGCCCGCCCCGGTCGACGGTGCGCAGTCGACCGACGTCAGCCGGTCCAGTCATTCCGGCCGACGGCGCGTCTCGAGCCGGCTCTGGTGCCTTCGAGCCTGACTGGGGACGAGCCCTCGCCGGCACGTCGGGTGGGGCCCGGGGCGCCGGCGGCCGTCCCACTCTCCCCGCGCGAGATCGTGCGCGCGCACGCCGCCGCCGCCCGTACTCGCGCCGGGGCTGCGACCGCCGTGCTCGACTGGGTGAGCCAGGGCGCGGGACCGGGCCTCGGACCCGGGATCCGCCGGAGAACTCGGTCGCCACGCTCAGAGCTCGCTCGCCCTTCCGGCCAGCCCGCGGGAGCGGTGGGCGAGCCTGGCCGCCACCTCCACCAGCTCCTGAGCGGCCGGCGCGTCGGCCGTGGGACCGCCGTGGCGGGCCACCGTGGCCGGTGAGCCGTCATCGGACCCCTCCCGCAGCCGGATGTCCAACGGCAGCCTGGCCAGAGAGGCACCTCGCAGCCCAGGGTGCGCGTCAGCGAGTCGCTGACCGTCTGCCCGCCGCCGGAGCCGAAGATCTCCAGGCGCGAACCGTCGGGCTGCGGCATCCAGGGACATGTTCTCGATAACGCCGACGACCTTCTGCTTGGTCTGGGCGTGGCGATGAGCCGGTGCGCTCAGCGACCTCGGCGGCCGCCGTCTGCGGGGTGGTCCACCAGGATCTCAGCCTCCGGCAGGAGCTGGGCCACCGAGATGGTGACGTCGCCGGTACCGGGCGGCAGGTCGAGCAGCAGGACGTCCAGATCGCCCCAGAAGACGTCGGTCAGGAATTGCTGGACGGCCCGGTGCAGCATGGGCCCGCGCCACACGACCGGCTGCCCGTCCTCGACGAACATGCCGATCGAGATGACCTTCTGCCCGTACGCCACCGGCGGGACGATCATGCCGTCCAGCTGGGTGGGTATCTGCTCGACGCCGAGCATGCGGGGGATGGAGAAGCCGTAGATGTCGGCGTCGACGACGCCACGGCCAGCCCCGGCGGCCAGGGCCGCCGCCAGGTTCGCCGTGACCGAGGACTTGCCGACGCCGCCCTCGCCGGACGTCACCGCGTACACGCGCGTGAGGCTGCCCGGCTGAGTGAAGGGATGGTCGGTTCGGCTGCGCCCCCGCGCAGACGGGCGCGCAGCTCGGCGCGCTGCTCGTCGGTCATAACGCCCAGATGCACCTGCACGTCGCTGACGCCCTCCAGGCCGCCGACCTCCTTACGGGTGTCCGCGGTGATCGTGTCCTTGAGCGGACATCCGGCCACCGTGAGCAGGACGGCGACGGTCACAACGCCGGCCGGGCTGATCTCAACCGATTCGACCATGCCGAGATCTGTGATCGGGCGGCGGAGCTCGGGGTCGATGACCCGACTCAGGGCCTGACGAACTGCGTCTTCGGTGGGTGCGGACATGGCTCCATCCTATGAGTGGTCGGCGACCACCCGATCGTGGTGAGGACACGTCCGGATCATGCCCGGCCGTCGAGCACGTCGACACGGCCCGCGTCGCCGTCGACGAGCAGCCGCGCCCCGTCGTGGATGGCGGCGGTAGCATCGTTCGTGCCGAGAACGGCGGGAATCCCGTGCTCGCGGGCGATGATCGCAGGGCCGGACAGGGGGCCGCCGGTGTCCGTGACGACGGCGCCGGCCGCCGTCAGCAGGTGCGTCCAGGCGGGCCGGCGTACGGGCACACCAGGACTTCGCCGGGGCGCAGGCGCGGGAGGTCACCGGGGTCGAGGCCGACGCGCGCGGTTCCGGTTGCGGCTCCGCGCGCCCGGCGACCCGCGCAGGCCGGCGAGTTCCGAAGCGGGGTGAGCAGGCCTCCGCCCGTCTCCATTGCGCGAGGCCGGGGGCTGGGCCCGTCGCCGGCGCCGGATCGTCTCGTGCAATCGCGGCCCGCGAGGCGCCCTCGAGGGCGTCACAGACCTCCTCGTAGTAGAGCAGGCCTCACGTCCTCGGCGGCGGTCAGGGTCCCGGCGGCCGCCAACCGGGAGGCGATCGTCCACCGCCCGACGGGGCCGCCCGCCCGGGCCTGTCGAGGAGGCGGAGGGCCCCTCCGCTCCCGGCGGAGGACGTGCGCTCGCCGGCGGCCCGCCGTGCCGGGCGCGGCGGGCCGTGCGGACGGGCGGCGAAACGGATGAGGCGCGCCCGCCCGCGCGTACCTGGGGATCATGGTCCGATCATGGGAAGCAGGCAATGGCGATAGCGCGCAGCTCCAGGATCGGCCGGCCAGCTCGACGGCGTCGTCGACGATGCCGGCCAGGCCTCGGCGTCAGTCGCCTCCCGCGAGGCGCTCCGGCGCAGTGCGCAGACGGTCGGTGCGCCCGGATGCGGGTCTCATCCGCGCCCGGGCCTCGCGAGTCGGGTCAGCACCGTCAGCACCCTCCGGGTCAGGCGGGCCAGGGCGAGCGGGTGCCGGGTCCCGCTCGCAGCGGCGGCGGAGCGAAGGCCAGGATGCCGTCGTCATCGCCGGTCAGCGGGTCCTCGGCGCGTCCGCGGCCCAGGCCCGCCTCGTCGAGCAGCCCGAGCGCGGCACCGGCCAACCGCCGCATCGCATGACGAGGTTGAGCGGAACGGGGAGGGCATGCGCGCCAGCAGATCGTGGCGACGAGGCGGGCCAACGCCGCCAGCGGGCCGCGGGCGGCGCTGACCCGGTGGACTCAGCGGAGCCGGAGGTCGGTTCGGGGCCGGCCCGCTGCGGCTGGTGCGCGACGGCCGTGATCGGGCCTGCGCGCGGCAGGTGGAGCCGGTCGCCGGCCAGCCCACTCGATGTCCTGGGGCGTGCCGTCGTGTCGTTCGGCCCTCCGACCGAGTTTCCCGGCCAGCGCCCGCAGTGGGCGGGTCCAGGCAGGCGGACGCGATCGTCCGGCGGCACGGGGAGGTCACCGCGCCGTCCGCCCGAGAGGTCCACCGGATCCGCTTTGGCTCCGATGGTGCGCTCGAGCTACCCGTCCGTCCCGGCTCAGCTGGAAGACGTCGAGGTGACGGCGCCGGGGGCCTACGGATTCGCTCAGTCTGTGAGGAGGCGGTCACGACGATGTCGTCCCCGCCCCGGAGAGGGGTCGCGGTAAGAAGAGCGCCCGGCGACGTCGGCGTCCACCAGGTCCTGGACGACGACGCCGGCAGCCGGGCTCGTCGGGCCCCTGCTCGGATCGTGCTCGACCGGCCCCGTCCTGGCGGGGGTCGCCGTCCGCCCGTCCCACAGGAGGCCCAGCAGCGCCTGATGGCGTCGAAGCCCCTCTCCCGACGGCTGCGAGAGCGGCGCTCCGTCGGCCGGCCGCGCGGGCGGGCGATGAGATCCCCGTGGCGGCCGATGCGCATCGGCGACCGCCGGGCGCCCCAGCTCGGCCCAGGCGCGTGATCGCGTGGCGCACGTCCGGCGTACGGGCGCGGTCAGGGAGCGCCTCAGTGCAGTAGCGCGGCGGGAGGCCTCGCGCCGCGCGCCGGTGGGCAGGCTGATCCCGATCAGCGACGAGTCGGCAGCGCAGGTCGTGACGCAGAACCCGCGGGGACGGGCAGTCCGTCGCGGGCGCGCCCTCCCAGGTCCAGCGCCTCCTCCCCGACCTCGGCAGGGGTCGTCGGCCTCGAGATGTCCAGGACCAGGCGTCCGGCGCCGCGCCCGATCGTCATCGGGGCTCTCCTCCCTGGCTCGCGGCGGGCCGTCGGGGCGGCCTCCTCCTCGCAGAACTCGTCGTGGATCTCGTGGCGGGTTCGGCGCTCCTCGGCGAGGATCTCCTCGAGCGCGTCCCGCAGCTCGCTGCGCACGAAGTCGCGGGTGGCCACGTCGTTTCGAGGGCCAGACGCAGGAGGCGATCTCCCGGGTGAGGAACTCGGTGTCCTCCAGGTTGCGCTGGGCGCGCTGACGGTCCTGCTCGGCGGTCACTCGGTCGCGGTCGTCCTGACGGTTCTGGGCGAGCATGATCAGGGGCGCGGGTAGGAGGCCTGGGTGGAGAGGCCAGGGTTGAGCAGGATGAAGGGGTAGGGGGTCCCAGGCGCTCTGCGATCCTGGCCAGCAGGAGGTTGGCCACGATCCACGCCGACGAACACCGTCATGTACAGGACGAACCTCGGCGATCCCATGAATCGGGCCGTGGCCTCGGCGAAGCGGCCGAAGCCGTCGGATCGCGAGTGCGCGATCCCAGACGGAGGCGGCGGATCCACCGCGAGCTGGGACGGGAGCGGCTGGTCGAGCTGGTCGGGCATTGGCGCTCCTCTCGATCATCTCGTCGGTGACGGCGTCGTCGGCTCCGCGCCAGTCGTCGGGGCATGAGATGGTCAGGACGTCGTCGACGGACACGGCGCCCAGCAGCCGTCCGGCCTCGTCCAGAGACGGGCAGGGCCGTCAGGTTGTAGGGTGGCCAGCAGGCGCGTGACCGTGCCGATCGAGTCGTCGGCGTGGACCGGGTCGAGGTCCTTGTCCAGGATCGAGCCGAGCAGGCGCTGCGGGGCCGCTCGCGCAGAGCCCGCTGGAAGTGGACCATCCCACGAGGCGTCCCGTCGGCGATTCCAGCGAGGGCGGCACACGAAGGCGATCGCCGCCGAGGGCGGGCGGGACCTCGGCCTTGCGCGCCTGCGCGAGGAAGGTCGCCACGTTGGCCTCCGGGCGGCAGGATGATCGGCTCGGTCGTCATCAGGCCGCCGGCGGTGTAGTCGTCGTAGCGCATGAGGCGGACGCACGTCCTCGGCCTCCTCGGGCTGCATGAGTTCGAGCAGCTCGGTCGGCCTTGGGCAGAGGCAGTTCGGAGACCAGGTCGGCGGCGTCATCGGGCTGCATGGCGTCCAGGACGTCGGCGGCGCGGGCGGCGTCCAGGCCCGACAGCAGGGGCGACGGCGTCGTCGTAGAGCAGTTCCTCGACGGCGTCGGCCAGGGCGCTCGTCGGACAGCTCGGCGGCGACCTCGATCTGACGGGGCAGGGGCAGGTCGGAGAGCACGTCCGCCAGATCGGCGGGCTTGAGGTCCTCCATAGTGGCCAGCAGGGCGGTCGCTCCCTGCTGGTCGGCGCTGCCCGCCAGGCGGCGACCTCCTGGGGGCGCACCGTCAGGTCTCGCCGCGGCGCAGGCCCAGCGGACCCGAGGCGCCGCGCTGGACGAACAGCCGAGTCACCTTCCAGTCCATGCCGCGGTCCCGCTCGATGGCGACGTCGCGATCGTCACGCGCCCGGTGCCGTCGCGCATGGTGACCACCCGGTCGAGCAGCTCGCCGACGAGCGTTTCGACGTGGCGCTGCTCGAAGCGGCGGATGCTGACCACCTCCCGTCGTGATGACCGCCCCGGCTCGATGGCGGTCACCCGTGACAGCGGAAGGAACACGCGTCGCCGCCCGGGCACCTCGACGACCAGGCCCACCGCTCGCGTCTCCCGCGCAGCTGGATGAGGACGACGACGTCGTGGACCTTGCCGACCGCGTCTCCGAGGGGATCGAAGATGGTCGTGCCCACGAGCCGGGCGATGAAGACCCTCGGGGTTGTGCGCGTCCTGGTGTTCTCCACGAGCACACCTTATGCGCCATGGGCATGATGAGCCGGTATACGGGTCCCCGGGCGAGGCCGCGCCGTGGGACGATGGGATCGCAGACCCTGGTTCTCCGCGCGACCCGCGCTCTCAGCCCAGGGCGGTCTGATGCTGAGGGCGACGAGGTGGCCTCCTTCGCCAGCTACGCCGAGGCCCAGCACGCCGTCGATTCGCTGTCCGACGACGGCTTCCCGGTGCAGTACCTCGCCATCGTCGGTACGGACCTGCGGCAGGTCGAGCGCATCACCGGACGCATGAGCTGGGGGCGCGCGATGGCCTCGGGCGCCGGGTCGGGGCTGTGGATCGGCCTGTTCTTCGGCGCCATGATGGCTCTGATCGGGCCCAGCTCGACCGGCAGACGGATCTGACGACGGCCGTGCTCCTGGGCGTCGTGTGGGGATCGTGTTCCAGATGGGCGCCTACGCGCTCACCCGCGGTCGGAGGGACTTCACCTCGGTCAGCCAGGTCGTCGCCTCGCGCTACTCGATCATCGCCTCGTACGCGGGCCGTCGAGGCGGCGCGGGCGCTCGCCGATGTGCCCGGCAACCTCTCGCGGGGCGGTGCGGCGCGCCCGTCGTGCGCACGAGCGCTCGCTCGCCCGGGGCGCACGCGCGCCGGAGCGCCGACGGCGTTCGGCTCACGCCCCGACGAGCGCCCCGTTACGGCGTCCGCGTGTCCCGGGTCACGACCCCTCCGAGACTCCGACTCCCCGGCGACGTGGCTCGCCGGACGACGGCGCCGGCGAGCCGGCCGAGCCGGCCGAGACGTCGGGCGGGCGCGGGAGGTCGACCTCATCTGCGGCCCCGGCGGCGCCAGGCAGCGCGCGAGGACGGCTCCGGAGACGGCGGGGCGCAGAGCGTGCCCGTCGGGCTGTCGAGCGCCTGCTTCATGCCCACCGGCGTCGAGACTGCCCTTCGCACTGGCCGCCGAGCTCGGCTACGACGGCGTCGAGGTCATGGTGTGGTCCGAGCGCGCCAGCCAGGGACCCTGCGGACGCTGGCCGGGCTGGCCGAGCGCTACGACCAGCCGGTTCTGGCGTGCATGCTCCCACCCTCCCTGCTCACCCGGGAGTCTTCGGCGCCGACCCGTGGAGCAAGGTCGACCGCTCCATCGAGCTCGCCCTCGCCCTGGGCGCGCCCAGCGTCGTCCTCCATCCGCCCTTCTTCTGGCAGACCCGCTACGCGCGCGGCTTCGTCGCCGGGGTGGCCCTGCGCGAGATGACCACGGCATGCACCTGTGCGTGGAGAACATGTTCACCTGGCGGCCCCCGCGATGCCCGCTCCACGCGGGACTTCAGGCCTACGCCCCACCTGGGACCCGGTGGGCCAGGGCTACCGCTCGGTCACCCTCGACATCTCCCACGCGGCGACTCTCCGGCTCGGATGCCCTGGCCATGGCGCGCGCCCTGGGCCCTGACCCTGCGTCACCTCCACCTGACCGACGGCGTGCCCGGGTTCCGCGACGATCACCTGCTGCCCGGCCAGGGCGATCAGGACTGCGCGGGTGTGCTGACCCACCTGGGCGGCACCGGTTTCGAAGGGCGCGGCGGCCAGGTCGTCGTCGAGGTCAAGACCGGCTCCATGACGGCCGTCGAGCGCCGCGAGGCCCTGGCCAGCGCCCTGGCCTTCGCGCGCGCGAGCATCTCGAGGTCAGGGCGCACCGAGAACGTCACGTCCCCGCCCCACGCGCAGGCGCTATCGCACGGGCTGAGGGCCGCGGTCGATTCTGCGGGGCGCACCGGGGCAGCAGATGCGCTCGTGCGCGCGGTGGGAGGCGGGCTCGAGCTGGAAGGTCGAGTGGCGCACGGGCACGAGGAAGTGCTCGGCGACGCACGCCTGGAGCCGATCGAGGATCGCGGCGATGTGCCCGTCGAGCAGGCACTCGATCGCGCACGACCACATGCGCGGTCAGGACCGGCAGCTCGGAGGACGGTCCAAGCGTGCAGGTCGTGGACGTCCCTCGACGCTCGATGACCTCAGGACGTGGCGGCGCACCTCGGCCCGGATCGAGGGCCTCCCGGTGAAGTCCCGTCGAGGACGCGTCCTGCTGAGCGCAGCAGGCTCCGCGCCCGCGGGACGATGAGGAGTGACGATGAGCGAGCGAGGCAACGGCGTCGCGCTGACCATCCCGTGGATGCGACGACGCCGGCGGCCACGATGACCCCAGCGAGCCGAGGGGCGTCGCCCACCACCTCAGGAAGGCGCCCGGGTGTTGAGGCTGCTCCGCCCGCCGGCCAGGACGAGGATGGAGGCGATGTTGGAGATCAGGCCGATCACACCATGACGAGCATGCCGTCGGCCTCGATCTCGCCCGGGGGCCGTCAGGTCGATGACCGCGCGTGCACGCCGACGACGATCCCGACGACGGCGAGCATGCCGGCCTGGCCGGCGGCGCCGATGACCTCGGCGCGGCGCAGGCCCAGGTCGAATGGTCCGTGGGCGGGTGCGCCGCCAGGTGAGCGGCCGTCAGGGCGATGATGAGGCCGGCACGTGTCGGTGACATGTGGCCCGCATCCGCGAGGAGGCCAGGGCGGTGAGCGAGGCCGGTGACCGCTTCGGCGACGAGCACCGCGGCTGTCAGGGGCGAGGGCGACCGCGAGACGCCCCGGAGGCGCCCGTCGTGCGATCGCGTCCCACGTGATCGTCGTGCCCGGGAGGGCCATCGCGGTCGTTACCGCGATCGGAGGACTGCGTGCCGGGGCCGGCGGCGCTCATGCCGGCTCCTCGTCGCCGTCGGCGGACTCCGCCGCCGAGCGGGCCAGCGTCCGGGCGGCGACCAGGACGGCGGTGAGCTCGTCAGGTGCTCCAGGGTGCTTACGCAGGGCGGCCGTGGATGTGGGTGGAGATGAGCCCGGCGCCGCGGAGAGATCGCCAGGTGCTGGGAGACGGTCGACTGGGCCAGGCCGAGGTGCTCGGTGAGCTCGCTGACCCGGTGCTCGCCTCCGCGCAGGTGGGAGAGGATGGCCAGGCGTGTGGGGTCCGCCAGGACGGACAGGACCGCTGCCGGGGACGTCGCGTCGCGAACGGCCGAGGTATCGTCGATGATGTCGGTGGGGAACAGCCCGCATGAACCTTCGCCATGCGCCGATTATATCGGTATGCGACGAGTGACACGGGTGAGGTCGTGCGGGTTCGGCGCCTCCCCATGGGGCCGACGCCGGGACCGCGCCCCTCGCCCAGGGCTGCCGGGTCTGCCGGTCACTGGGCGATGAGCCCGCTCACCCAGGCCTCGACGTCGTCGGCCGTGCGCGGGATGGCGGCGGTCAGGTGATCGATCCGGCCGTCCTCGCGCACCACGACGTCATCCTCGATCGCACGCCCGTGCCGCGCAGCTCGGCGGGCACCCGCAGGTCGTCGGCGCGGAAGTACAGGCCGGGCTCGATCGTGAAGACCATGCCGGGGACGAGCTCCGCGTCCATGGACATCTCGCGGCGCGCCTGGGCGCAGTGCATACGATCCCAGGTGATGGCTCGTGCCGTGGACCATCCAGCGCCGAGTGGTACTGGCCCTCGGGCCAGCGAGTCGCGGCCGTGACGCCCTCGACAGTTACCTGAAGCGCTGGCGCGATGACCTCCGGCGGCGGCGTGGACGTCGCGAAGCGGCAGCCAGGCTCGCCCGCCGGCGAGCGGCGTCGGCGGCCTCAGCACCGCTCTCGTAGACGCGGCGCTGGGCGGTGGTCACGCCCGTCCACCGGGATCGTGCGGGTGACATCGGCCGCGCAGGGGTCGACCTCCACGCCCGCATCCACCAGCACCAGTTGAGCCCGGCTCGACGGGACCGTCGTTGTTGATCCAGTGCAGCGTGTTGGCGTGATCCCTCGCCGCGGCGATCGTCTCGCAGCGCAGGCTGTTGCCTCCTCGCGCGCCCTGGCCCGAGGCGCCCCTCAGAACCCGCTCCCCGCGCCAATGGCCCTTCGCACGGGGATGGAGCGGATCGGTTATCGAGCTCGGCGCTTGGTGGCGTCACGGCCGCCTGGGCTGGTCGACCTCCAGGCGTCCTCTGACCAGGCTGCATCGCTGGTGCGCCTCCGCCAGCGCGTCGTCGACCTGTCCGGCGCGGGCGGCCTGGTCGGTCGCCAATCCCGCGGCCCGACGCACCCGGTCCACCAGCGCGGTGACCGCGGCGTCGTCACGCGCGCGACCACCCGCAGCCGGACCGCGTCCGCGCCCGCGTCCCAGCCAGGGCGTCCCCGAGCGTGCCGAGGCGCGAAGCGGATCCCGGTGGCCGCCTCGACCTCCTCGATGGAGGGGCGCACCCCACCCACAGCTCGCCGTGGCGCGGTCGGCGTAGACTCCTCGCTCGTCCGGGGGCCGGGGGCGGAAGTAGAGCACCGCCTCGTGGGTGGCGATCGCCTCGGCCCGCTGACCTGGGCACGTGGAGTGAGCGGATCGAGGACGAGGACGTCGGGCTCGAGTCGGTTCCCCGTGCGCCAGATGGGCGAAGGCCGAATGGGGGCGGAAGCGGTAGTCGCAGTCGTTGTTGCGGGTCACCAGGGGTCCGGCGGGGATGACCAGGCGCTCGCCGGAAGGGGGCGCCCCAGAGCGGCACGACGGGCCTGGGCCCATGGGGCGGCGTCGCTGCGTCGCGGCGGGTCGGAGGGGCGCGGGCCCCAGCCCGAGCCGATGAAGTCGCGGAAGGCCTCGTTGGTGGGCTGACGGGAGCGGTGTTGCCGCGCTGGGCCAGTGAGCTGAGTCGAGGGCTGGGCCGGTGACTGCAGGGGCGGAGGGAGGGTGGTCTCATCTCGCTCGCTGACCATCATCCTCCCACCACGAGCGCATCGAGCCGAACCGCGCCGGCGATCCGTCGCCCCGGTCCGGCCGGCGGGTCAGGGAGCTCACCGGCCCGAGCTGATGGCGGCCGCGACAGCACGTCGGGTGGAGGCGACCGACGCCGCCAAGGGGTGGAGGTCGGACTCCCCTCGCCCCGGGAGGCGACCAGCCGGCAGACCTCGGCCAGCTCCCCGGGCCAGGACGGAGCCGTCGTCCGGCACCGACAGATCCTCCTGCCCGTCCGGTCCCGTCAGCTTGATGGTGCGGGCCACTGGCGATCGTCGAAGGTCGCGACGGTGCGGTCCGAGGCGATGCAGCAGCCGATGCCGGCGGGCGAGGTCTTCGAGTGCAGGCACGACCTCCAGGTCCGTGCGCGGCCCCGACTCCCGGGAGCGGGGACTGGCACTCAGGCCACTCGAGCCAGGGCGCCGCGAGCCGGTCGTAGCTCGAGCACGACGACGCCGTGGGAGTCCGCGCCCGAGTCGAGCATTCTGCCCGTGGCGCTGACCCGGCTCGGCTCGAACATGATGGATCGCCAGCGAGACCGGGTGAGACGCCCAGGTCCATGGGGCTACCGCCCCCAGCGCCGGGTCGAAGGCCGGCGGCGAGCGGCGCGCGCACGGTCGGTCCATGCGGCTGGAGTACTGCTCCTTGACCAGGGTCGCCCGGTGGGGCGCCGGCCCGTCGGCCCAGCAGTGCGGGAAGGGTCGACGAGGCCGCCGTCCCCGGGTCGAAGGCCGGTAGCCATCCTCCATGAGGAAACGATCGTGGCGCCGTGCGGCGCGACCATCGCCAGGGAGCCTGGGCGGGCTCGAGTGCGAAGGCTTCTCCACCAGGACGTGAGATCCTGCCTCGAGGGCGGCGATGGCCTGGTCGGCGCAGTGCGTTCGGGAGCCGATGTAGACGACGTCGAGAGGGGTCGGGCCGTCGGGGCGGCCGTGCGCGAGCATCTCCTCCAGCGTCGCGTGGGAGGCTCCGATGCCGTGCTCGGCGGCGAAGGCGGCCGCGTGCTCGGGGCGAGCGGATGCGACGGCCGCCACCCGCCTGCAGGCACGGCGACGGCGTCCATCACCCAGCGGGCGATGAAACCGGCGCCGACCAGACCGATCCTCACAGGCGGTGCTGGACACGACGGCGGGATGCGCTCATGCCCCCATCCTCCCACTGCTCCCGCCCCGGCCCGCGTCCTCCCGGCGCCGTCAGCCGCCGACCGCCGGCTCCCGCCTGCGGCCCCACTGACGGGCGTGCGAGATCGGCACCACGCCCACTCCTCCCGCTCGGACGGAACCGACGCCCCCGCCGCCCTCATGGTCACCGCGCTGCGCGCGGGGACTCTGACGTCGTCGGTCTGACCGACCACGACACCATCGCGGGATGGGATGAGGCCGCCGACGCCGTCCCGGGCACCGGGTGAGCCTTCTGCGCGGCGCGGAGATCTCCTGCGCCGCCGACGGTATCACCCTCCACCTGCTCGCCTACCTCTTCGATCCCGCCGACACCGCGCTCGCCGCGGCTCGCACTGGGTCCGCGACAGCCGCGGCGAGCGCGCTCGGCGCATGGTCGAGCGCCTCGCGTCCGACTACCCGATCACCTGGCCCGACGTCGTCGAGCGGGCCGCGCGACGCGGCCAGCGTCGGGCGGCACATCGCCGACGCTCGTGGCCGCCGGCTCTCCTCGCACCGGTCGGCCGCCTTCGCCGGGACCGCCGGCCGCCGGCTCGCCCTACGACTGCACCACTGGGCGCTGGATCCCGTCGAGGCCTGCGCACTCGTGCGCCGTGCCGGAGGTGCCGGTGGCCGCACCGCGCGAGCCGACGGCGGGAGGGCGCCTCGTTCCCGACGCGACCTTCGCGCGCCATGGCCGAGCGGGGCTGGCCGCCCTCGAGGTCGACTACCGCGACCACGACGCCGCCGGGCGAGGCGGCCGCGGGCCTCGCCGCCGAGCTGGGGCTGGGAATCTCCGTCCTCCGACTGACCACGCGGGAGGGCAAGCCCAACCGCCTGGGCGAGAACCTCATGCCGCCCGACCTGCTCGCACGCATCGTCGACGAGGGCGCGCTCCCTGTCGTATCCGCCTGAGACCGCCGAGGGACCCGCCTCGCATGATCGACGCAGTCTTTAGCCCCGCCCTGTTCGCCACGTCCTTCACGACGGTGCTCGTCATCCAGGATCCGCTCGGCGCCGTGCCGGTCTTCCTGTCGCTGACCAGCCCGGCAGACCCCTGCCGAGCGCAGGCGCTCCGCGCGTCAGGCCACCCTGGTCTCCTTCTCGGTCATCCTGGCCTTCGCCATCTTCGGACGTTACATCCTGAAGTTCCTCGGAATCTCCGTGCCGCCGCCCTGCAGGTCTCAGGGGCCTGCTTCTGCTGCTCGTGGCCTCGAGCTGCTCACTGACAGGACCGACGAGAGTCCCGACCCCGGAGGCGGTGAGGGCCAATGCGGCACTGGTTCCGCTGGGCACGCCCCTGCTGGCCGGACCCGGGGCCATCGTCGCGGCCATGGTGGCGGTCGAGATCCGCCCCGAGCCCCGTCGCCGGGTGGATATCGGTGACCACGGCCATCATCGCCACGCACGCGGTCATCTGGGCCACGCTGCGCTTCTCCGTCGGCCTGCACCGCTTCTCGGGAGTCCGCCATCCGGGTCCTGACCCGGATCTTCGGCCTCCTGCTCGCGGCGATCGCGGTGCAGATGATCGCCGATGGCGTTCCCGGCCTACATACGCCTCGGCGTGAGCGCGCTCGCGGCGGGTGCGCCGCGGCCCCGGCGTCCGGCCGGGTCAGTCCCTCCGAGCGGGTGACGGGCTTGCCGCCGCGGTCGCCTTTGCGAGTGCGCCGCGGTTTCGTCGCCGCTCGTCCCGGCGCTCGCGCCCGCAGGGGCCCGCCGGCGGGCGCGCTCCGCGGCCGCGCTCACGTTCGGAGCGCGCTCCACAGCCACGCCGCGTCCGCTGCGGCCGCCGCCGTCACGCTCGCGCAGCCCGTCTCGCCCAGATCCCTCGATCTCCTCGGCATCCAGACCGGCGAGCACGCGTTTGCTGCGCGGCAGCGTTCCCGTCACCTCGGGGAATGCCCGGTGCCGGTGTAGAGATGATCGCTGGTGTGGTAGGTCTCGACCGGTTCGGCCACCAGCGAGTCCCAGGGCCCTGGCGATCAGACGCCACCGGGGATGTCGTCCCAGTCGACGAGGTAATCGCCGTGCCCGAATGGCCGGCGCGTCCGGTTCGCCCGATGCGGTGGACGTAGATCTTCTCGTCCTCGGGCACTGGTAGTTGATGACGTGGTGACGTCGTCGACGTCGATGCCGCGGGCCGCCACATCGGTGGCACGAGCACATCGACTTTACCGTGCGGAAGGCCCGCAGCGCCTGTTCGCGCGCCCCTGGCCGAGGTCCCCGTGCAGGGGCGGCCGTGGCGAAGCCGCGGGAGGCCAGGTCGTCGGCGACGCGAGCGCAGGTGCGTTGGTGCGCGCGAAGATGATGGTCCGCCCGCGGTCGGCGGCCTGGAGGATGCGGGCGACGACCTCGACCTTGTTCAGGCGTGGGTGCGGTAGACGACCTGCTGGGTCGTCTTGACCGTCATGCCCTCGTCGCCGGGGTCCTGGGCGCGGATATGCGTCGGCGGTCATGTACCGCCGGGCCAGGGCCACGACGGCGCCGGGCATGGTGGCGCTGAACAGCATCGTCTGGCGGTCCGAGCGCGTGCGCGCAGGATCTTCTCCACGTCTGGTGAGGAAGCCCAGGTCGAGCATCTCGTCGGCCTCGTCGAGGACGACCGTCGTCACGTGGGTCGGGTCAGCACGCCGCGGTCCATGAGGGTCGATGAGGCGCCCGGGCGTGCACGACGATCTCCGCCCCCTCGGCCGGGGCCTCGATCTGCGGCTCGTAGGCGCGTCCGCCGTGAACCTGCACGATGCGCACCGTGCGCCCGGCCGCGGCCACGGCCAGCTCTTCGGCCACCTGCTGGCCCGGCTCGCGCGTGGGCAGGACGATGAGCGCCTGCGGGGAGCCCGAGGCGGGGTCGGCGTCTCACCCGTCCTCGCCCGGGCCGAGGGGATGTCCATGAGCAGGGGGATGGCGAAGCCGAGGGTCTTGCCGGTGCCGGTCTTGGCCTGGCCGATGATGTCCTGGCCGTCCAGGGCCACGGGGAAGCGTGAGAGCCTGTATGGGAAGGGTGGATGATGCCCTTGGCGGTCAGGGCGTCACGCAGATCTCCGGCTCGACGCCGAAGTCGGCGAATCTCTTGATGCGTCAGGTCGGTCTCATCCCCTCGTCGGTAATGTCGGGGTGGCCTCGTCCAGGGCGGGGGCGTGGGCGCCGGCGGTGCGGAGGATGCCGGAGGCGCGGTCGGCCTCGACGGCGGGCGCGGCGAGGTGCCCCAGGCGCGGCCGGGCGGTGGTGCTGTCGTCGGTCACGACGTTCCTTCCGGTGGGACCTGCGTGCCGACCGTGCACGCTCACGGCCGGCCGGAGCCGCCGGGCGTGCACGACATCGACGGGCCGAACGTCGTCGACTCGGGCGGTGCGCAGGCGCGGCGCGATCGCAGTGTGGCAGCCGATCGTGAATCGTGTCCCGCTCCGGGCCGTCCGGGGCCGCAGGACCGGGCTGCAGGACGACCGGGCGACCGTGGACGTCTCCAGCAGTGAGCGCGGGTCGGGCGGCCCGCGCGCGGTGCCGGACGGTTGGGCGGCGCCCGTGGGCGGTCACGCCCGGCCGGCGCCCTGGATCCGCTCACCGCCCGCCGCCCCGCGGCGGCGGGAGGGCAACCTCGGCCACCCTTGTGCGCAGGGCACCCCGGTCCGCCCTTGCCCGCCCGTCAGCGCCGGCCCCCTGCGTGCGGGCGGTGATCGGCATCGTCGCCTTCTCGTGCTGCCGTCGCCTGCACGCGCTACGCCAAGGACGCCGACAAGGCCCCTCCATGGGACCGCGGGTGGAGTTGCTGCGAATGAGCGCCGAGGCGCGTCGCCGCGTTCGACGCCGTGAGCGCGCTCAGCCCGCGGGGCCGGGGTGACGCCGCCGCCGGCGCCGAGCGGTTCATCGGCTCCCTCGGGGACCTCGACCAGCGCCTGCGTACTGGATTGGGCGGAACGACTGATCAAGACCTATCGACCTTCGGTCTGCTCCTGGACTTCTCCATGGCGCTGGTCGACGCTCTGGACGAGCCTGCGCGGATCGGTTCTGGAGGTGCTCGGGGCCGACCGCTTCGGCTCCCATGGCGGCCGCCGCGCTGATCGACGACGTCGCCGCCGACCTCAGCTCGCCGCCCGCCTGGGCCTGTGGGGACGGCGGGTCGTGGGGAGGAGATCGGGACGCTCCAGCGCATGCTCTCGGCGCATCCTCGAGCTCCTGGGTGGCGCGCCGGTGCCGCCCAGCTGCACTGAGTCCTCTCGCAGGGGGCGACCAGCCGCATGCGCGGCCTGAGCCTGCGGGCTTGAGACGGCGCCGCCGGGTAGCGTTGGCACCGCCGCCGCAGACGGACGGCTTCCGCTCACCCGAGAGGAGAGTGCGCGCGTACCATGTTCGTCCTGCGCGGGGCGCCTGGCGCGGGCAGACGACCCCTGATCCGTCGGCATCGCCTGGGTGATCTCGCCATCGGCCTGGACGATTTCCGCCGCTTGTACTCCGCGCCCTTCACGGATCTGGACGCATGCCACCCTGTCGATGGCCTTCGGGCGGAAAAGCAGGTCGTCGCGGCGTTCAAGGCCGCCGTGACCGCGGATCCGTCAGGGCGGCACTGTGCGTCTCGACTGCACTACCGCCCGTCGCGCAGGGAGTTACCGCGAGTTCGCTTCCTGGCACGGCGCTGCGGCTACGAGGTCTACGTCGTCGACGTCCGGGGAGCTGACCGACGACGAACTGATCGAGCGCAACGAGACCCGCCGATGGCGCACTCGACACGTCGAGCGGGGTCGTGGTGGATATCGCCGCCAGGGTGCGGGCCGGGGCGGCCTCCGTCACCCGAGCGCCTCGTCGACCTGGACGAGGTGCGACGGCCCAACACGATCATCGAGACCGACATCACCGGGCGCATGAGCGCCCTCGTCATCATCGGCGACGTGCACAGCTGCGCCGGAGCGCTGGCCGGGGCCAAGGAGCACTTCGGCGGCTGGACCCCGCCTCCCTGTTCATCTTCGTCGGCGACCTGTTCGACCGCGGCCCCGACGCCGCCGGTGTCCTCGACCTCATCGTCGACGACGCGCGGATCCCGGACAACATCATCGTCTCGTCGAGGGCAACCACGACGAGCACCTGCATGCTGGTCGGCAACGTGCGCGGCGTGGCTGGTCGACGCGCGGTCCCGTCGCCAGAATCACCAGCCTCGGGGCGGCGCGACGGCGACATCGAGGCGCTCCTGCGCGCATGGTGCCGCTGGCCGCCCCTGCGTCTGGCCGGCCGACGTCCTGGTCACCACGCCGGCCTGGACGCGGCCACCATCGACCGCGTCATCACCGAACGCGAGGATGGTCTGCTCTCCTGGGACCTCACGGGATCGTGCTCCAGCTCCTGCTCGGCTCCTCCGGAGCGCTCCACCACCTTCCGTGGGCGCTCCAGCTGCGCGCCGTCGAGCCCGGCTGTCCACACCGCGCGGATCCTCCAGGGTGCACGGGCACCGTGGCGGCTCCCCGCGGCGAGGGACCCCGAGCCTCGAGCGCGCCGCCGACCACGTGTACACCCTGGAGCACGGGGTGGAGCAGGGGGTCACCTGGCCGTCCTGATCGGCGCCGACGGCACCTGCACCCTCCACGCCTTCGGCGAGACCACCCGATGGTCTCGGCCGCGGCCGCTCCTCCAGCCTGCCGCTGGCGCGCATGAGCGCCCACCCGAGAGTCCGCGTGCGCGAGGTGGCGGACATGCCCGGCGTCTCGCCTGCAACTTCTCCCGGCGCGCCTTCGCCAGGGCCTGGGACCGGACCAGCCGCAGGGCCCGCGGCCTGTTCGTGCGCGCATCCGACTGCGGGTCGTCGCCCGCGGCTATGACAAGTTCTTCAACGTCGGCCAGACGCCGGGCCAGCCGCAGCCTCGAGGTCGTGCGCGCCGGTGTCGGACGGCCCCTGACCGTGCGGCGCAAGTGGAACAGATACCTCGCCATCGTCTCGGTCATCGACGGGCGGCTCGCGTCTTGTCCAAGTCCGGCGTCAGCGTTCTCCAGCACGCTCCTCCCTCCTGGCCGCGCACCTGGGGAGCGGGCCGGCAAGCTCGCCGAGATCATCTCGGGGCGGGCGCGTCCTGACCTTCGAGGTCATCAGCCGCCGCGACCCGCCATCATCGACGAGGGCGATGACAAGGTCATCCTCCTCGACGCCATCCGCAACCAGGAGGACATGGAGCTCCTCGACGACCTGCGTCTGCATCTGGCGGAGACGTTCGGCTTCGTCTCGCCCCGGGTCGAGGTCCTGGCGAGGGCCGCCGACGACTCCGCCCTGACGGCCCTGGCGGCGCAGTTCGGGCGGCCGAGGAGCGGGAGGAGGGCTTCGTCATCACCTACGCGGGCGGTGCGATGGCTAGAGTGCAAGTCGAGTACTACGCCGATGTCAAGGCGTTCAGGGCTCAGTTGAGCCGCCGCGCGGACGGCCGCCCGATACGCGCGTCGGGGCCGGGAACGCGGCTCATGCGCGCCTTCCTCGACCGCGGCGATGCCGAGGACCTCCTCGAGCGCTTCACGCTCGATGGACTGCTCGGTCCGGTGATCGACGTTGCCGGCGCTCGTCGCCGCCTGTGACGCCTGATGCCGATGGGCGGGCCGCTGCGTTCAGCGCCGTGAGCGCGCCCCCGGCTCGCGCGCCCGCCGGCTCGCGCCTCACACGCCGAAGCCGACGCGTCGCGTGGTGGTCTCGCCGACCTCAACGTAGGCGAGCGAGCCGGCCGGGACGAAGATCTTGCGGCCCTTGTCGTCGCTGAGCGTGATATCCGAGGTGGCCGCTCCCGGCTGGCGCGGCCAACACGTCGTCCTGCGAGGCGGAGGTGTCGAGGGTGAGCTCGCGGGTGGCGTGCTTGACGCCGATGGTGACCTGCATGATGGCTTTGTCCTTCTGAATCCTGCCGGCGGTGGTTGATCGTGGTTGATCGAGGCCAGGGCCGTTCCCGACGATGATCCTAGGGCGCCGCCGCCCGCGATCGCGGCCGAGGCGCTTGCGCGGCGCCGTTTCGCGCCGCGGACGGTCCGGGCCGCGATCGGTCATCGTCGGCGGCGCTGTCGCACCCGCGGTGTCGTGGGCCCATGCGCGATGACGGCGCCCCAGATCGTCAACTCCTCCCGCCCGGACGGCGGAGCCGCCCGCCCGATGCCTCCGGTCGCGCCGTGCTCGACGCCGCCGCGGCGCGCGAACCTGGTGGTCCTCGGCGCCCCGGGCAACAGAGACCTCTCTGGCCCTGCACCTGCTCGTCGACGCCGTCGCCTCCGGCCGCGACGCCCTCTGCTCGCCCCCACGCGCGCCCGCGCCGACAGCCTGCGACGCCGCTCAGCCGCCTGGGCGAGGCGGGAGTCACGCGACGGCGCGGTACGGGTCCCACGCAGGCTACGCCCTCACCGTCCTGCGCACCTCCTGACCCGTCGCCCGACCCGCTGCCGCCCCGGTCCTGCTGGCCGGGGCGGAGGAGATGCGGCGCTCGCGGCTCTCATCGTCCCCGAGCAGTGGCCGGGTCTGCCCGCCTCCGCCGTCGCCTCCCGGGCCTTCCGCCCGAGCTGCGCAACCTGCTGGCCCGCGCCGGCGAGCTCGGTCTGAGCGCCGATGACCTGGCCGAGCTGGGGCGGGTCCTGTCCATCCCCGTGTGGGGGCCGGCCTCGGCTGCTGCGCATCTGGGACGCTCATGCGCCCGTCCGCCGAGCGCAGGTCCCAGACCCGCAGGATGGACGCGGCCCGGCTTCAGGACCGCGCCGTCGAGGCCCTCGGCTCGTGGGAGGCGGACCGGGTCGCCGAGCGGCGTCCGGTCCCCGATCTCGTCGTCGTCGACGACTACCGGACTGCACAGCCGCCACTGCGCGTCTCCTGGCCGCCCTCGCGATGCCCGATGCCGACGGCCACCGCGCCCAGGCGGTCGTCCTGGGGGACGGATGCGGCCGTTGAGACCTTCCGCGGTGCCCCAGCCTCCTGGTCGAGGCCGAGGACCGCTCGGGACTGAACGCCTCCCGCCTCCTGCTGCGCACGGCTCACAGGGCCCCGGGCGCTCGACGCCGTGGTGGGATCAGGCGGGCAGGCTTCCGGTGACCGGATCGGCACGCGCACCGCCGATCCCCGTGCGGCCCGGGCGCCTCCCGGGGCGCCCGGCCCCAACCGGCGCGCCGGCGCGGGCGCGCCGGCGGCGTCGCCGTGCGAGTAGGCCTCCCTCGCCCGCGCAGGAGGCGGCGCACGTCGCCCGGATGCTGCGGGGCGAGCAGTCCTGCACGGCACGGCTGGGACCGCATGGCCGTCATCCGAGATCGGTGGGCGGATGCAGGCGGCCTGCCGGGAGCTGCGCCGGCGCGGCGTGCCGCTCGCCGGCACGAGCCCGCCGTCTCCTGCGCGCGAACCCGCCTCCGGGCTCTGCTGACCACCGCGCGGGCCGCCTCGAGGGCCGTCTGGGGGAGGCTGATCGGCTTCCCGAGCGTCCGAGCGCGATGGCCCTGCTCGCAGTCCGCTTATCGGCCTGTCGGCCCTCGACCTGCGCAGGCTGCGCCGAGCGTCTGCGCGCTGATCGCCCCTGCCGAGCGCGTCCCGGATAGATTCTCCTGTCCGTTCTCGCCTCCCCGCAGGAGGCCGATGCCCTGACCGAGGGAGCTGGATGAGGCCGCTGGCCGAGCAGGCGGACTCCTGGCGCGAGCGGCGCGCGTCGTCGCGCGGCCCTGCGCGGCGTCGTCGGGCAGGCGCAGGCTCCCGCCGCGGGCCGCGACGATGCGGATGACGCTGCTGCGGGCGCCGGCGTCGGGGGCCCGCCGGGCGCGCCCGCGTCGACGCCGAACGGCCTGTGGGGGCGTGGGAGGCTCCGGCTGCGCCCGAAGGTGGCGGGACACCGCCCTGGGCGCCGCGGCGGGGGCGGGGCGCGCCCGGCCGCGGTCTGGCCGAAGCCGCCGAGCACGACCTGGACGTCGTCACCGCCCTGTTCAAACGCGCTGAGGGTGTGGGCCGAGCGGCACCCCGGCGGGGACGCTCATCCTTCCTCGCCGAGCTGTTCGATGACTGCCCTCTGACCCGTCGCCCCGCAAGAGTGCGCCCGCCGGGGTCGCGGTGCTGACGCCCGCGGCCGCGCGCCGGCGGCAGTAGGGACGTCGTCGCCGTCATGGGGTGCGGACGCGTGGCCGGACCTGCGTCTGCGCGACACGATCACCCGCACGGGCCTCCTCGTCGACGCCGTCAGCAGGCGCCGCGTCGCGACCAAACGTCCGCACGCGCGGCCGCCGCCGACCCGGGTCGCCGCCCGCTCTCAGGTCCGCGCCGATGAGCGCCGCATGCTTCTGGCCGCCCTGACCCGCGCGAGGCGGCGGCTCCTCGTGACGGCCGTCGCCGACAGCGACAACCCCTCCTCCTCGGGTCGAGATCGCCCGGGCCGCCCACGTGCCCGTCGAGGACGCCGACGGCGGCGTGCTCCCTCGCCCCGGACACCGGAGATCTGACCCCTGCGGGGCTGGTCAGTGAGCTGCGCCGGGCCGCCGTCGCCGGCATGCTGACCGGGGCCGCGCCCGATGAGCTGCGCGCCCGGGCCGCCCCTCGGCTCCTGGCCGAACTGGGCGGGCCGGGCGGCGGGTGGCGGCTGGGGCCCCTGCCCGAGATCAGCCGGGGCGGCCGAGCCGACGTCGAGCGCCCGCTCGTCGGCGAGAATGAGCCGTGCGCATCAGCCCCTCTGACGTCGAGGCCATCACCGCCGCCCGCTGCGCTGGTTCCTGACCCGCCACGGCGGGAATGCCGGCTTCTCCGAGGCGCAGAGCCTGGGCACGCTCATCCACGCCCTCGCCGAGCAGGCCCAGCGGGAGGATTGCGCGGTCGGTTCCCTGCGGGCCCGCTTCGAGGAGCATCTGCCCGAACTGTCCTACCCGATACCTGGCTGGGCGTATCGCCGCCGACCATGCCCGCGAGCTCGTTGGTCGGCTCGACTCCTACCCGTCAGGCGTGCCCGGACGTGTCGACGCTCGAAAGGCGCCTCGATGTGCGTCTGGATCCGCCCGCCGCACCCTCCGGCGGCCGGGCGCGGACGGAACCGCCGCTCCCGAGAGCGTCCTGGTGCGGCTGAGCGGGCGGATCGACCGCCCGAGTACCTGATGCGCCGCCGCCGGCGAGCAGGAACTTTCGCCGATGACGCCCTGCCGACGGGTGCGGTCGGCGCGTGCGCCTGATCGCACTCAAGACCGGAGCCGGGAAGCCGACGATGAGGAAGCGGCCCGCAACCCGCAGCTGGCCGTCTCATCGGCTCGCCCACTGGAGAGCCGAGGCTACGTCGTCGAGGGCGGCGCCCTCGTCCTGCTGGGCGCTGCGCCGCTGCTGGATGGCTTGACCGTCCTGGCGCCCAAGGGCGCCGCGCTCGATCCCAGCCCGGATCCCGGGACCGGGGAGGACTGGGCGCGCGACCTGGTCGCCTCCGCCGCCGCTGATGCCCGCGGCGCCCGCCTCGACCGCCCGCACTGGGCCGCACTGCGTCCGCTGCGCCGTCAGGACTCCTGTCCCGGCCGTGGCCGAGGGGAGGAGGACCGCACCGTGAGCAGCCGCGCGACCCCGATTGCCGGTGCGCCGACGCCCGAGGCGCTCGCCCGCCCTCGGCCTGCACCTGCCGACCCCCGAGCAGGCGCGCATTATCGCCCACCCGCTCTCCCCTGCTCCTCGTCGTCGCCGGCGCCGGCAGCGCAAGACCGCCACATGAGCCAGCGCGTTGTCCATCTCTGTCGCCCGGGGACGTCACCGCCGACCGTCCTCGGCCTGACCTTCACCCGCAGGGCCACGGCGGGCTGGCCCCAGCGCGTGACCGCCAGGCTCGGGCCGCCCGGCCGCCTCCGGGCTCGCGCCGGCGCGCGGAGGAGGCCCCCGAGCCGACCGTGTCCACCTACAACGCCTTCGCCGGCTCCCTCGTGCGCGATCACGGACTCGCGCATCGGCGTCGACCCGGACTCGACCTCATCACCGGGCGCGCGCCTGGCAGATCGTCTCCGACATGCTCCAGGCCCGTACCGAGCCCTCCTGGTCGACACCCTCTCCACCGCGGTGAGGACGTTCTCGCCCTCGACTCCGCCCTGTCGGAGAACCTCCTCGATGTCGACCGGGCCGCCGAGGGTCTTGAGAGCTGGCCGACCTGTTCGAGGCCTCGCCGCCGTACGCGGACTCAAGACGTCCTTCGGCAGGCTCAGACAATCGCTTCCCAGCGGTTGGGCATGCTCCAGGTCGTATCCGCCTACCGCGAGCACAAGCGTCGTCACGGCCTGCTGTCCTTCGGGGACCAGATCGCCCTGGCCTGCCGCATCGCCGAGGGCGTGCCCGAGGCCGCCGAGCAGGTGCGCGCGCGGTACTCGGCCGTCCTCCTCGACGGGTTCCGGACACGTCGGTCGCCCAGGCGCGCCTGCTGTCCCGCCCTCTTCGCAGGGCGGGAATCACCGCCGTGGGCGACCCAGATCAGGGCGATCTACGGGTGGCGCGAGGGCCAGCGCCGGCGCCCTCGACGAGTTCCACCACTCGCTTCAGCGGACGGCGCTGCCGCCAGTGCGCTCGGGCGCGATCGAGGCCGACGACCCGGCGGGCACGCCCGTCCTGCCCCTGTCGACCGCCTGGCGCAGCGACCGCGCCGTCCGCGCGACCGCCAACGCGCGTCTCGAGGCCGCTGCGCGCCACCTCCCGCAGGCCGGGACGCCCGGGTCGCTGCACGTGCCCGTCGAGGGCTGCGCGCCCGCCCCGCCTGCGCCGGTCTCGCCGAGGCGCGTCCTGGCCACGGGTGGCCGACCCGCTGGCGGAGGCGGAGGCGGTCGCCGACTTCATGGCGGGCGCTGGAGTCCCCACGGCCGAGCTGGCGGGTTCTCGCCCACGTCCGCTCCGCCTTCCCGGTCCTCGCCGAGGCGCTGGAGGCGCGCGGCATCCCTGCGAGGTCGTCGGCCTGGGCGGGATGCTCACCGTGCCGAGGTGGCCGACGTGCGCGCCCTGATCACCGTGGCCGCCGACCCCGAGCGCGGAGATCGGCTTATGCGACGCACGACTGCCGCCCGCATCGGCGCCGCCGACCTACGGGGCGCTGAGAGCTCGCTGGCCGCGGCGATCGTGCGAGGTCGGCACCCGCTCCGGGGAGCAGGCCGCAGCGCAGACGCGCAGGACGAGGAGGCCGCACCGCTGCTCGCCGAGGCGATCGAGGAGATCGCACGGCGATGCCGATACCGCTCGGGGGAGTGAGGTGACGATCCGGGTCTGACATCGGCGGGGTGCGCGCCGCCGACCGTGTGGCCCGGGCGGTGCGTCGGGTCCGCGCCGTCCTGGCGCTTCCGCTGGCGGAGGTTGTGATCGCCGCGAGCAGGCTCTCGGGCTCGACATCGAACTGGCGGCGCGCGTTGGCGACAGGCTGGGGCGCCGCGCCCTCGACGCCTTCCGGGCCGCCGCCAGGCGCTACACCGCGGATATGGAGACCCCCGGCGTCGCCGACTTCCAGCTGGCTCGACGCCGCCGCCGAGCATGAGCGCGGCCTGGAGACGCCCGAGGTCGATCCGGAGCCAGGGCCGTCAGATCCTCACCATCCATGCCGCCAAGGGCCTGGAGTGGGATCACGTCGCCGTCGTCGGCATGGCCGAGGGGTTTTCCCCGGCTACTCGGCCAGGCGGTAGACGATCTATCCGTCGGGGACTGGTCGTGGTTGACCGGGCTCGACGAGCTGCCCCACCCGCTGCGCGCCGACGCCGGCACACTGCCGCCCTTCGAGCTCGGCGCACTCAGGCTGCCCGCGGTCGTGGCCAGGAGGAGGCGAAGCACCTCTGAGAGCTACCGGCTCGCCCTGGGCCTGCCACACTGACCGAGGAGCGTCGTCTGGCCTACACGTGGCGATCACGCAGGGCCCTGACGACCTTCTGCTGGCCGCCGGCCGACTCTCCGGTGGGGCAGGCCGTCGCCCCGTCTCGCGCTTCCCAGCGAGCTGCGCCGCCGCGGGCTCGTCGAGCCGTGGGGAGGGATTCATCGAGCTCGCCCCGACGCCGTCAACCGGCTAGCAGCGGATCGCACGGTGACGGCGCGGTGGCCGGAGGCGGCTGCGAACGATGACATGGCCCGGGCCCGCGCCGCCGCGCGTGGACGCTGTTCGCGCAGCGCGCTGACGCAGGCCAGTCACGCCCGCGATGCCGACCCGCCCGGGGCAGACGAGGACCCCGTCGTGCGCCGCTGGCGGGAGAGCCGTCCTGCTTCTGGCGGAGCGGACCCGGAGCAGCGAGACGCTGCCGGTCGTCCGGATGCCCTCCCACCTGCCGGCGACCAGGCTCGACGACCTGCGTGCGGATCGATGCTTCGCCTGGGCCTGCGCTGTCCGCTGCCGCCCCGGCCGCGCGAGGCCGGGCGGCTGGGGACCGTCTTCCACGAGGCGGTCAGCTCGGCGGCTCGCAGACAGGGCAGCTGCTCAGCCTCGCCCGGGCCGGGTGCCGCTCACGCTGGGCGACGCCGATCGCCGGCGCCTGGGCAGTGGCTGGAGGTGGTTGAGGCCTGCCGCTCCTGGCCGGGTACGTCCTCCAGGACACGGAGACCGAGCTGGGGCTGACGCTGGGCGCACGACCCTGCGCTGCCGACTCGATGCGGTGTTCCGGTCCGGCACGGCGCGAGCTCATCGTCGACTGGAAGACGGGGAGACGGCCGGTGCCCGTCGACCAGCTGAAAGCGTCTACGTCCACGCCCTGGCCGCTTCCCGGGGCGATGGGGAACGCAGTCGGTGCGAGGCTGCACGTCTAAAAGTCGATCTCCCGACCACCCGGACGGGTTCGTCGACGAAAGCTGGGTGGTGGATCTGCTGACTCTGGGCGAGATCGAGGCCTCGCTGGCCGTGGGCGCCGATGCGGGGCGGGCCGTCCCGCATCCGGCTCGACGGTGACCGTGACTCTGGTGACTCTGACTACAGTGACAACCAGGAGAATGGGATCATGTCCGACACTCAGCCCGACACCCGGCCCGGTGAGCGGCGCGGGCCCCAGTGGACCATCGGCCAGTTCTCCCGGATGACCACGTCTGACCGCCAGGATGCTGCGGCACTACGACCGCCTCGGCCTCCTGCGCCCCGGCGAGGTCGATCCGCGCAGCAGCTATCGTACTACTCCGGGACGAGACTCGAGCCGGCCGTGATGTTGCTGCGCCTGCAGGAGGCGGGTCTCGGCCTGGACGACATCGGCCGTGTCTGCCCGCCCTTCTCGCCGGGGACGAGATGGTCTGGCGGCCCGTGCTCGAGCGGCACCTGGAGCCGTCTGGGCGCCGGGCGGAGGAGCTCGGGCGTCGACGCGAGCGCACGCTCGCACTGCTGGATCATCGAGGGGAGCAGACCGCGAGGCATTCGGTCCGTCCGCGCCACGATCGAGACGATCCCGCCCACGTCATCGTCGCCCGCCGGGAGATCATCCCGACCTACGACGACGAGGGCGCCCTCTTCTCGGACTTCTTCCGCAGGTCCGCGAGGTCCTCGAGGCGGGTGCCGCCCGCCTGACCAGGGCGCCCTGCGGCGCCAGCCTCTTCGAGGAGGCACGTTGATCGCGACGTCGATATCGAGGTCTGGGAGGTCATCGACGCTCCGGTCGGGTCGGGTCGCGCCGCTGAGCTGCCGCACGGTGGGGGAGCGGACCGTCATCTCACCGAGCACGCGGGTCCTACGCGGGGATATCGAGGCCTACACGCTGCTTGTGCGCGAGATCGGGGAGCGCGGCCTGACGATCGAGGGGCCCTCCTTCGAGCGCTACTTCGTCAGGCCGGTCCACAATCCCGACGCCGCCGCGTGGCGCACAGATCTCGCTTCCGATCGCCTGCTGACCTTCCGCGGCGCTCCGTGCACGCCTCCCCGCAGGGTGTCCGGCGGGCCCGCTCAAGCCCCGTCAGGAGGGAGACGCGGCCGGCGTCGTGGGCCGGGTGCGGGGCGTGACCGACGCTGTCGCCGATGCCCCGCGCCGCGAGCGTCGGGCGATCCGTCGCCAGGACCATCGTCCGGGCCGTCTCCGCCGGCGCGCCGGGCATTCTCCGGTTTCCGTCCTCGTTCTACGTCCGTCGGCGTCCTCATCCTCCTGGTCGTCGACGCGGGCCATGGCGACCCTCGTGGGTGTCGGCGTCCGGCGCGCTCGTCGTCCGCTCCCCGGCACAGGGGGCCAGACGGGCTCGTGCGGCTCGACGAGGGCTCGTCGCCGACCTGGTCGGCGGGTCGGCGAGCATCGCCACGGCGTCCTCGATGATCCTCTCCTTGTCGGCGCGCACGCCGTGCAGGGAGCCAGCGGGCCAGACTCGGTTCGCTGACCAGCTCGGCGCGGTCTCTCAGATGCTTGTCGACGCCCTCGCTGCGCGCCAGGTCGTAGGCGGTCTCGATGGAGTCCAGGCGGTCGACCGGGACCGAGGCGTAGATCCATGCCATGTCCTCGGCGGGGTCGCCCACATGGGCCTGGCCGAGGCCGCGCATGGCGACGACTGCCCCGCCCGCCGTGAGCACGTTCTCCGCGTCCAGGTCCCCGTGCACCACCACCGGGCGGAACCGCCACAGGGCGGAGTCCTCCAGGGCGGTCTCCCACCGCGACAGCAGGGCCGGAGGCACCTTCCCCGTCGCCGCGGCGTCATCCATCAGGCTCAGCCAGCGGTCGCGGACCTCCTGGGAGTCGTAGACCGGCATGCCCGCCTCGGAGACCACGGAGGTGGGCAGCTCGTGCAGTTCGCCGAGCGCCCGGCCCATCCCCGCCGACAGGCCGGGGCCCGGGTGCAGGGCGGAGACGTCCATGGGGCGCCCCTCCAGGTGAGTGCGAATCTGGATGTGCGCCTCGTCGGTGCGCAGAGTGCCGGCCACGCGCGGCACGTCGAAGGTCAGGCGGCCGTCGTCGACGATCCGACCGATACGGCGCAGCACGTCCGCCTCGGCGTCGAGGCTCGCGCCCGATCGGCGTCGTCGTGGGCCTCGAGGACCTCCCAGTGACGGCCCTGGTGTCGATGACGCCGACCGTGCGCGGACGGACGGACTCACTTCTGCGGCAGTGCCAGACGCGCCGGGTCCAGGCCGGGCACGGCGACACCGGCCAGGGCCGCCAGGGCAGCGTCGAACGTTTATTCCTCCGCGCCCGCGCGGGCCAGGCGAGCGCAACACCGGGAGCATCCTCCGCGCTCGACGGTGCGGCGGGGTCCGGATGGTCCGGTGGGCGGCTGCGACATGGTTCAACCGTAGGCGAGCGGCGGGTTGCCGAGGCGCTGCGCGCCGAGATCGATGTGACTGAAGCCTCTTGAGAGGCTCGCAGGGGTCCGTATGCACATGGCCTGCGTCGAGATCGAGTGAAAAATCTGTTGAGATCGGTGAACTCAAGACTCACTATGGTTGATGGTGCGTTCGGCCGGGACGTCGGTTCGGAATCATCCACGGGGCGTGACGAGGGCTGGCGCGAGGAGAAGTCTGCTCTAGGCTCCGGAGCGTGACGCGGCCCAGCGCGCGGGTGTCATCCGCGCGCCACGACGCGATTGCTTGCCGATCGTGCGACGGCCGCTCGGACGGCCGCCCCTGAGCATCCCCACCGCCCCACCATCCTGACCACTGCGAGGGCCCACCATGGACGCAGCGCGCTGCTGCACGATGAGATCCGTGAACTCGTCCGCCGTCGAGGCATCGACCCGCTCGCCGACGCCGCGGCGTTGGAGACACCTCGTCGCCGGGCCTCGGCCGACTACGTGACCGCGCCGACGCCGGCCTCGTCCCGCCCTCGCGACCTCGCCGACGCCCAGGCCGCTCCGTCGACGCCTGACGGGCCTCGGACGGCGCTCCAGCGCTACCTCGACGACGACTCGATCGAGGAGGTCTGGTGCAACGCGCCCAGGCGCGTCTTCGTGGCCGCTCCGGCCGGCCTGAACGGCCACCACGATCCCTGGAGGACGAGGAGCTGAGAGTCCTGGTCGAGCGCATGCTGCGGGTCTCAGGGCGCCAGCTGATCTGTCGACCCCTTCGTGGACGCCCAGCTGCCGGGGAGAGCGTCTTCACGTCGTCATCCCGCCGATCACCTCCGCCACTGGGCTGTCAACATCCATGAAAGCACTCCTCGCAGGGCCTCGCGTACGGCGGATCTCGTTCGCCTGGGCTCCTGACCCCCGTGCGGCCGCCTCCTCGACGCCTCCGTCAGGCCGGCCTCAACATCATCGTCTCGGCGCGCCACCCAGGCTGGCAAGACCACCATGGTCGCGCGCGCTGGCCGGGGCCATTCCCGCCGGCCAGCGCGTGATCACGTGCGAGGAGGTCTTCGAGCTCTCCGTGCGCAACCGGGACTGCGTCGCCATGCAGACCCGGGCCGCGAACCTGGAGGGCGTGGGCGAGATCAGCCTGCGCCGTCTGGTCAGGAGGCGCTGCGCATGCGTCCGGACCGCCTGCTCATCGGAGAGGTCCGCGGGCCGAGGGCCCTGGATCTGCTCATCGCCATGAATTCCGGGCTGCCGGCCATGAGCACGCTCCACGCGAACTCCGCGCGCGAGGCCGTGGTCAAGATCTGCACGCTCCCGCTGCTCGCGGGGGAGAACGTATCGGCCGCCTTCGTGGTGCCCACGGTCGCGGGCGCCGTGGATATCGTCGTCCATCTCGACCTCGACACCGGGGCCGCCGCCGCGTGCGCAGATCGCCGCCCTGTCCGGGCGGGTCGAGAACAGCGTCATCGAGCTGGCCGACGTCTTCCATCGCGACGCGCGGGGGCGCCTCGTGCGCGGTTCAGGCACCCCGCCGTCGCCGGACCGGTACGCGCGCGCTGGCCACGATCTGGCCGGGCTCCTCGCCCCGGAGGCCGTCGGGCGTCGCACCGAGGAGCGGATCTGATGGGCGCGATCGCCGGACTCATGGGAGGATCGGCCTGGTCCTCGTGTGGCTCGCCCTGACCACGCGAGCCGCCGCGGTGGCGCTCGGGCACGCGCCGCCTGGCCGACCTCCTGGTCCGGGCCGGGGCGGGACGCGCAGCCCAGCCGCTCTGTTCGTCATGGGCAGTGCGGTGCTGGGCATAAAGTCGCCGCTGGGATTCCTCGGCGCCTCGCGCCTGGCCCCATCGTGGCCTTCGGCACCATCGCCACCGCCGCCCCCGTCGTGGTCTCCAGCCGGGCGGGGCAGCGCCCGCCTGCAGGAGGTGTGGCCCGGAGGCGGGTCGGCTACCCTCGTGTCCGGGGGTGCGCGCGGGATGAGCCTGCCCGGACGCTGGCCAATCTCGGCGACGGCGCCCGGGCCGTGCGCGAGCAGTTCCGCGCATTCGTACCGATTACGCGGCGCGGCTCGTTTCACCGTGTGCCTGGACCGTCTCAGGCGCGTTCGCCGACCCGGTCGCGATCGGATCGTGGAACTCGTCTGGCTCACGAGGTCCGCACCGAGGCTGGGCACGCTGCTGCGCGCCTATCGCGCGTGCTGCGCGGGGACGCTGCGACTCCGCGGCGAGCTCAGGCCGGCGGTCCTGGACCGTCAGATGGCGCGAAGGTGGCGGTGGCGGCCCCTGGCTCATCCTGGCGCTCCTGTCGACCCGTCCCGCAGGCCGCCCGGGCCTACCGCGACGCTCGAGCGGTGCGCTCGTGCTGAGTCGTCGGCGCCGTGGCCAGCGTTGCAACCTACCGTCTCATCTGCGGCTGGGCGCCTGCGGAGGAGGCGCGTCCTGCGATGAACAGCGTCCTGGGCGCTGGCCGGCCTCATGCTGCGGTGCGGTCTCCTGATCGTCTCGGCGCTGCGGCGCGCCACCCACGCTGGGACGGCGCTCGCTACCGTCCACAGGCGTCCCGCGACCTCCGGGGCTGCTGGGCGCCTGCTGCCGGACGCCGACGGGCGCACGATCTCGGCTCCCCGTGCTCCTGGCGACGTCGGCTCGACCGGCGCCTGTTCGAGTGCTGGGATCCTCGGCCGGAGTCAGTGCGGCGCAGGCTGCTGCGGGCGGGCGGTGCACTGAGCTACGAGGCAGCCCGCCTCCAGCGGCTTTCCTGTGGGCCGCGAGCACCTTCAGGGCCACCGATCGGGGCCGGCCTGCTCAGCTCTCGATGGTGCGTCATGTGAGCGCACCTGCTGATGGTCCGCACTGACATGCCCTGGTGGGCAGCGCGGCCTGCCCGCGACTGGTGGCTCAGCCCAGGAGGTCGAGCGCCGACGACGGCGCGTCGAGGTAGCTGCCCGACGTCGTCGAGCTGCTCGCCCTCGTCGTCGGGGCGGACGGGGCCCGTGGCCGCGATCGACGGGTCGTCGACCTCCGGACGCGGCGGAGCTGGTCGATGAGCTCGCCTGACCCTGGCGGACGTGCGCAGCGGCACGGTTCTGACCGCCCTGGCTCGGCTGAGAATCGCGTCGACTCCTGCGTCACGCGCTGTCGGAGGCCATCGCCGTGGCTCTCGAAGCGGGGCACGCCGCTGGCCGACGTCATGCGCGCGGGCGGCCGACTGCGCGGGAGGCGTCGCAGCGCGCCCTCATGAAGGAGGGCGGCAGGCGCGAGATCAACACAGATGGTGCGTGAAGTCTTCTCGATCCTGCCGATCACCGTCTGCGTCTTCGCCCTGTTCCCGGCCTGTTCGTCCATGCGCGCCTGGGGCTGTGAGCTGACGCGCCCGCAGACCGTCACATCGCTCTGCACCACCTGAAGAGGACAGTCAGATGATCCATCCTCCCGCTCCGCCCGGCCCGTCAAGGTCGCCCGGGCCGTCGCTGCTCTGCGCGCGCCGCCAGCAGGCGGGGAGCCGGGGCGGCGTGTTCCCGGCTGGGTGCTGGTGACTCTTATGACGGCGGGCCTGAGGTCGTCGCCCACTGTGGGCCGGTGGCCGGGCCGGCGCTGGCTGCAGGTGTTCACCGATGCGATCGCCAAGGGTCGCCGGTGCCATCTGGTCGCGCCCGCTCGTCCTGCGCACCGTGCGCGTCCCGCGGACGGAACTCGCGAAAAGCTTCAGCGGCGGCGGTCGCCATGACTCTCACGCGACGGGGGCGAGCCGGGTCTGCCAAAGTCGTGGATTTCACGGTGCTGAGCCAGGGCGTGCTCGTTCTCGCTGAGCCTCCGCCCTCGTCCAGCTCCGCCTCGGCGGCCTGTGCCGTGCGCAGCATCTGACCGGCGCCGCCGGTGAGGAGCGCGCTGCCCGGAGGGCAGCCCACAATCGGGCGGCACCGAGGCCGGAGGCCCGCGATCGCATCGCCGCGCTGACCAGCACGGCATTGTGAGACAGCTACATCGACGGCATCACAGTATCGCAGGTCGTGATCGACAACATGTATCGTCGAGACAAGTGACGGCGCCCTGCCGTCTGGAATATTTCCGGCCCGTCGGGCGCTGCGGAGTGAGCCGGGCACGCCATTCGATGAGCCGCCTCGTCGACGCCGTCACGCAGGAGACGCCATGGGCAGGCCCGCCGGATCCTGCCGATGATGCGGGCGGCGGGGCCCCAACGGCGATTGCCAGCCTGGGTCTCGCCGCGTCGAGGACAACAATGCGCCGGTGGGTTCATCGGCTGGACCGTGGTCTGGTCGTCCGGTCGTCCTACCTGCTCGTCAACTCTCGCGCGGAGTCGGGCACGTCGCCGCCGTCGCCTCCGCCGCCGACGCCGCCCGGCCGCGTCACACGGAGGTCGAGGAGGGCGGCGATAGCTATGCCGGGTCGCGATCGACTGGCCCTGTCGAGGATCCAGCACATGGATGCCGATCCGACGGCGCCTGAAGTCGGCGTGCTCCGACGCCGGCTACCGCGGGTGGCATCGTCCGCGTTGAGGCCGGCGTCGACCTGCCGATCTGGGCCCAGCAGGGAGGGCACGTCGTCGTGCTCGACGCCCGGAAGCGCGCCATGGTTCGCCGGTTCCGGCAGGTCAGGATGATGCGCCGCGGCGGGCCAGCTCGCGCGCGCGACCAAGGGCGCACCGAGGACGGTCAGACCAGCCACTGCTGTGAGGTCAGCGCCAGTCTCGATGGTGGCCGTGCTCGTGCTCGTGGTGGCCAGCGCACCGCCGTCTACGGACCTGAGACCTGACGGCACAGTGACTCGGCCGCGGCGGCAGCCGCCACCGGTGTGGATGGGGCCAGCATTTCGGCGCGACGTCGAGGGTGGACGGGGTGCCGGGACCCCTGAGCGATGCGGGCGTGCGCGCCGCGGCACTGGACGACATGGAGGCCCAGCCCGGGCGTCTGGAGGCGGCGGGGTCCTCATCGGAGGATGCCCCGGACGGGTCACTGCCGTCGTGACCCTGACCGCGGGTCACCCGCCTTCCGCCGTGGGCGCCAGTCCCGCCAGGGCTACCATCAGCGCCACAGGGGTCGGCGCGGGTCGACAGCGCCATGAGCTTTCACTCGGGGCGGGTGTGACGCGCCGCCGACCAGGAGCCCGCCGCGGGAAGCGATCCTGCCGTGAACTCTCGGCGGCCGCCGAACCCCGCGCAGATCGAACGGCTCCGGTACCACCGCCTCCATGGCGGCGGTGACGGATCCGGCTCTGCGCGGCGCATCGCCTCCTGTCGGGGGGCGGCCCCGGCCTGTGGGTTGATCGGACGCCGCCCAGGCGGTGACTTCCGCCCTCTCCACGAGGCCGATTTAACGGAAGCGGGTCGAGGACATGGGCGGGCGTATCGACACGATCTCGAGGCCATGGTCGAGATGGCGGGGAGGAATCGGCAGCGAGGACGCCGAGGCTGCTGTGACGAGGCAGCCCACGGACCTGGTGCTCGTCTGCGAGGGACGCTGGGCGATCTGGAGATCCGCACCCTGCTGAGCGGCGAGTACGACCCGCGCGATGCGCCGTCGTCGCCATCCGGTCCGGTGCCGGCGGTCGCATGGACTGCCGCGGACTTCGCTGGATAGCTCTGCGCATATACACCCGCTGGGCGTGGCTGACTACCGGTCAAAGTCCTCAACCACCTCCACCGCCGCCGAGGCGGGGCTCAAGTCAGTGACAGCTTCGGGGTTCACGCTCACGCCTACGGCACGCTGAGCGTGGGGGCGGCACCCCACCGCCTGGTGCGCATCAGCCTTCGAGCAGCCAGGGTCGCCGCCAGCTCCTTCGCCGCCGTCGAGGTTATTTCCACGCTCATCAGAGTCGACCGACCGCATCCGATGTCCCCGAGACCGACATCCCGCGTCGGCGTCTTCCCGCTCCTCCGGGCCGGGCAGTGCGGTGCGTTAACACGACCGACTCCGCGGTTGCGCATCACTCACATCCCCACCGGCCTGAGTCGTCTCCATGCGGGATGAGAAGTCCCCAGATCGGAACCGCGCTGCCGCCAGCCATGCGCGTGCTCGAGTCGCGACTTCTCCCTGCTCAAGCAGCAGGAGGGAGGACGCCAGAAGAAGGAGGCTCGCCCGGGGACGTCAAGAAAGAAGACGTCCTGACAGATGCGCTCACCGTACTCAGCGCATCAGATGGTCAAAAGGACCTGCGTACCACAGGATATGAGGGTCAGCTTAACCCCGACTCCGTTTTTCGTCAGCAGCATACGGCAGCTTCATCGACGCCGGCATCCGCTGGCGCAGCACGGCAACAGGGAGGGCGCGGCCTCGATCAGCTTCAGCTTCATCCAGAGCGTCACCAGAGTCAAGGGGTCCCCGGAGGAATCCTGATTTTCTTTCCGTGCACTGATTTCTCCGGTACGATTGAGGGTCGCAAAATGGTGGAGCGTACCGTGAATTTCCTTGGCGCATCACATGGAAAATCTCGGTCGGTGGAAATATCATCGCCACCCTCCGTCCTCTCGAGGTCCTCGGATCTCAGTAGGGATCCGATCAGCTCAGAATCGTCGCGCTGACCACTGATGCCGCAGAAGGTTCTGCGCATCGTCTATCGCGGTTGCGATGATGTTCACCTGCAGCGCTCAGCGCCGTCTTCTAAGGAGTCCAGATTCCTGCCATCCAGTCTCGCCCTTCTTGCGCACACCCGCATCCCCAGGGTAATGCGATGACGTAGCTGGGCTGTTTTCATGCTGTTGTTCTATGGGGTTGGCAACGATTCTGGTTCTCATGCTGCGCGACGCTGCGTCGTACTCTGATCGCGGCCGTCGCGTCAGTCTGCATTGCGTTTTAGATCGTCGAGCCCTGTTGTGGATGGTGGGATGGTTCTCGTTGCAATCGCGGTGAATCGCGGTTGCCGGTATTGTCACGCCCTCAGGTCTTGCTGGTGGGAATGAGTGCTGAATGCGCGCGGTGGTTTATCGCTGCGGCGATCTTCTCTCAGGGCTTTCTTCTGCAGGGTATTCTGAAGAGATAATCTGGCGAGGCTGGCTCTTCTCCTCGTCGGGTGGAGGCCGCGTTTCGCAGCGGTATGCAGCGTCTCGTCATTCACGCCGTTCTTCACTCGCTCGAGCGCGGAACCTGCTGGATCATCATCATATCTCCGCGAGGCGGTGTGGCTTCGCGGTGGTCGCGTTGATCGTTCGGATGGTATCGGGGATCTCGACGCTGGGCGGCGATCGGCAGTGCACGGTGGATTTCACGTGGCGGATGACACTGCTAACAGATCGTCTGCAACTCCCGTCGGGTCAGTCACCCTGGGTGCTCGAGGGTCTGATCTGAGCTGCGGTCGGTCTCCTCCTTTCTCGTGTTCCACCGGCGATCAGTCCGGCGGTTGGCGGCGTTGACAAGCCAGTCGTGTTGACACCCCCATCTCAGCTGAGCTTTCAGCGGTCGATTCCGCCTGCGTAACCGCGCAGACTCCGTTGACGCGCCGACCACGCGGTGGCGCGGCACGATGAAGGTGATCGGTTTGCGCCGACCGCGCCCCACGGCCTGGGCGGACGTGTGCTTCCGGCCGGTTCGCCGGGCGACCTCGGCAGCGATGCAGGGATAGGTGTTGGAGGGTGGTGCCGAGCATGGAGAGCATAGTGGAGGTGACCATCTTGCTGAGAGTCGGAGCCTCGGTGCTGCTCGATCGGTGGGGTGAAACGCGGGTCGGCGCCCTCGGTAGGTGTCGAGCGCACTGGAATCGTCTGTGTGAACTGGTGGGCAAATGGGGGCGGAGTACCGCGTCGTCGTTGATCGTCGAGCGGTTGCCGCCTGGCCACCGTCGAACCACAGTCCCGTGTAAGTGCTCGCCGTCGCCAGCCCATGGTCATAAGGCCTTAGGGTGAGTCCTTAGTGACTGAGGTGGGGCATCAGTTCCCCCTTCTCCGTTCCTCTTCACTGCTCATGGTGGCACGTTCGGCGCTGGTTCTGCTCTGCGGCTCGCCGAGGGACTGGTGCTGAGCGCCGATGCGGACCGCACCTTGCGAGGAGCACGCGGATCGCGTGCCGTCTCACCTCCGTCGTTGTCGCCATTACCCAGGGCTCCCTTGAAACATCCACGGTGCGCACGGACGGGGCCAATGATCCGTCGTCGCGCAGAACCTCACTCACACCTGACGAA